>ENA-UOWO01000660-UOWO01000660.1-activated-sludge-metagenome-genome-assembly--contig:-NODE-660-length-48276-cov-14.563427_pt1 | contig 48276 bp, 43 predicted proteins | sample MGYA00238148_ERZ761564 | MGnify/ENA primary metagenome ERZ761564 (study PRJEB28885, sample SAMN05720194) | activated sludge metagenome | isolation source: Anaerobic digester | place: USA... | reverse complement strand
GGCTGCATCCGTGCGGACTACGGCTGGCAGTCCTGCCCAATGGGCCTTTACGAGGCCGGCAAGCTCGTTGCCGCCGCGCCGCTGTACCTCAAGGGCAACTCGCATGGCGAGTTCGTGTTCGACGGGGCGTGGGCGAACGCCTATGCGCGGCACGGCCTCGATTACTACCCCAAGCTGTTGTGCGCGGTTCCATATTCGCCGGTGACCGGGCCGCGCCTGCTGGTGGGTGCGGGCCCGGGAGCCGAATCACGACGCAATGCCCTTATCGATGCGCTCGAACAACAAGCCGACGCATTCGGGCTTTCATCGATCCACCTGAACTTCGCTGACCGGATCGACACCGAGGCGCTTGCCGCAACCGCCTGGCTGCCTCGATTCGACTGGCAATTCCACTGGCGCAATCGCGGCTGGAACGATTTCGATGATTTCCTGGCCGCGCTCACGCCGAAGAAGCGCAAGAACATCCGCCAGGAACGCCAGCAGGTCGCGGCCGCCGGCATTGATTGCGAGATCCGGCATGGCGATGAACTCGGCAACGAGGAATGGCACGCCTTGCATCGCCTGTACCGGTCAACCTTCGATGCGCATGGAAATCATCCGGCATTGACCGAGGATTTCTTCCGCCATCTGGGTCGCACGATGCCTCGACAGGTCGTCACGGTGCTCTGTCGGCGCGGCGCGCGGATCATTGCGGTCGCGTTCTGCCTGCGCAGTGCCGACACCCTCTACGGGCGCTACTGGGGTGCCGAGGAGCAGGTTCCCGGCCTGCACTTCGAGGCCTGCTATTACCAGGGCATCGACTATTGCATCCGCCATGGGCTGCGCCATTTCGAACCGGGCGCCCAGGGTGAACACAAGATCGCGCGTGGCTTCCTGCCGGTACGCACGCACTCGTTCCATCGGATCCGCGATCCACGCTTCGCAACCGCGATCGCCGACGCCCTGCACCGCGAAGCGCAAGCAATGGCGATGTACCGCGACGATCTGCTGGCCCACTCGCCCTACCGGGAATGCGCGGAGTCCCGATGATCCGCCTGCCACAACTCGACATCCGTTCGATCGCGTTTCCCGATATCGAAAGCGCGCTCGACGAGCCTGATGGACTGCTCGCGTTTGGCGGGGATCTCGGCAGCGAGCGCCTGCTTGCCGCCTACGCGCACGGGATCTTCCCGTGGTATTCGCATGGCCAGCCGATCCTGTGGTGGTCGCCGGATCCCCGCATGGTCCTCGACACGGCGAAGCTCCATGTGCCGCGTCGACTCCGGCGCTGGCTGAAATCCTGCGAATGGAACATCCACGCCGACCGTTCGTTCGCGAATGTCATGCAGGCCTGCGCCGAGCCGCGCAGGGACGGCGCGGGAACCTGGATCACCGATGCGATGTTCGAGGCCTATTGCCGGCTGCATGCCGAAGGACACGCCCATTCGGTCGAGGTGTGGGATGCCGATCGCCTGGTCGGCGGAATCTACGGCGTCACGATCGGGCGCATGTTCTTCGGCGAGTCGATGTTCAGCCGTCGCGACCATGCCTCCAAGGTCGCCCTGCTCGCCCTTTGCAAGGTACTTGCCGAGCACGGGATGCCGTTGCTCGACGCCCAGGTCAGCTCGGAACACCTGCAGACGCTTGGGGCGAGAGAGATGGCGCGCCATGAGTTCAGCCTGCATATCGCCGAGCTCTGCTCGCTGCCGGGCTTGCCCGTGGAATGGGCCCCGTTGTTCGAAGGCATGGATCCGCGCACCCTCGCCGACCGGCACTGACATCGATCGCTGCCGGGATGGCCGTGCCGGCAAGGCCGGGTGAGCCAACCTTGATCCGCGTTTACGGCGTGCATCCGGACAACAGGGCGGATACCGGTCGATTTCGGTGGTTTGTGCAGCGACTTCCCGGTACACGGTGCCGCGATCGTGTAGAATCCGCCGCCTTCTCGGTCCTGCCGAGTCCGAAGCCCAGGGAAAAATGTCAAAAGACGATGTCATCGAAATGGAAGGTGCGGTCCTCGAGACCCTTCCCAACACCATGTTCCGCGTGAAGCTGGAAAACGGCCATGTGGTCACGGCCCACATTTCGGGTCGCATGCGCAAGAACTACATCCGTATCCTCACGGGCGACAAGGTCAAGGTCGAGATGACTCCCTATGACCTGACCAAGGGACGCATCACCTACCGCATGAAGTAAGGCTCAAGCGCACGCGAAAGGCCCATGCGCCCCGCCGGTCCTGCTTTCCCTGCTTGCGGCTTGGTGCGCCCAAGTGCCGTCCAGCCTTCCTAGCCGATCATCGCTGTTCGGCCTCTGGTACGGAACTGCCCCGACGCCACGACTGGAAGTTCGGGCGACAGCATCTCGGCAAGAAACGCCGATGGCACGCTTGTCATCTATTTTCGCCTCCGCGACAACCAAGCCGACTTTCTGATCCGCTTGAAGGCGGAACCCCGGGTGTTCACCGATGGCATCGAGACCACGCGAACCCTGAAGGCTGATGGCGTCGCATCGATGCCGAACGGTCAACTGAGCCTTACGTCGATCAAATCCGCTGGATCTTTTTCGCCCAACGGATTCATCGACACGCGCATCGACGGATCGACCTTCCAACTGCCGGTCGATCCGTGCGCCTCGACGGCCCGACCGGCGTCGGAATAGGACCTACTCCACCACCGCCGGCAGTTTTTCAGCCGCTTCGGTCTCGACCCTGAGCTTGTCGTCGCGGACGCTGAGCTTGACCTTGCCGCCCTCGGCCAGATCACCGAACAGCAACTCGTCGGCAAGCGCGCGCTTGACGTTGTCCTGGATCACGCGAGCCATCGGCCGGGCGCCCATCTGCGGATCAAAGCCGTGCTCGGCCAGCCACTTCCTCGCTTCCGCATCGACATCGAGCGAGACGTGCTTCTCCTGCAACTGCACCTCGAGCTCGATCAGGAACTTGTCGACCACGCGCAGGATGTGTTCGAAATCGAGCGCGCCGAACTGCACGATCGCATCGAGGCGATTGCGGAACTCGGGGGTGAATGCCTTGCGGATGATCTCCATCGCGTCGGATGCGTGATTCTGGTCGACAAAGCCGATCGTCCGGCGTGCCGCGGTCTGCGCGCCTGCATTCGTGGTCATGACGACGATGACGTTCTTGAAATTCGCCTCGCGACCGTTGGTATCGGTCAATGCGCCGCGATCCATGATCTGCAACAGGACGTTGTAGACGTCGGGATGCGCCTTCTCGATCTCGTCGAGCAGGAGCACGCAATGTGGATGCTTGACGATCTGCTCGGTCAGCAATCCGCCCTGGTCGAAGCCGACGTAGCCCGGCGGTGCACCAATCAGGCGCGACACCGAATGCGCTTCCATGTATTCGGACATGTCGAAACGCACGAGTTCGACGCCGAGCTGGAGGGCAAGCTGGCGCGTCACTTCGGTCTTGCCGACCCCGGTCGGACCCGCAAACAGGAAGTTGCCGATCGGCTTGTTCGGATCGCCAAGTCCCGAGCGGGCCATCTTGATCGCGCTGGTGAGCGCCTCGATCGCAGAATCCTGGCCGAACACGACCATCTTGAGGTTGCGCTCGAGATTGCGCAGCACATCGCGATCCGATGCCGACACCTGCTTGGGGGGAATGCGGGCCATGCGCGCAACGATGTACTCGATTTCGGGAACATCCACCGTACCGGTGCGCTGGTCGTCGGGCAGCAGGCGCTGGCGCGCACCGGCCTCGTCGATCACGTCGATGGCCTTGTCGGGCAGCAGGCGATCGGAGATGTGCTTGACCGACAGGTCGACGGCCGCCTTCAGTGCCTCGCCGGTGTACTCGACATGGTGATGTTCCTCGAAGCGCGATTTAAGGCCCTTGAGGATCTCGATGCTGTCGGCGATGGTCGGTTCGACCACGTCGATCTTCTGGAAACGACGCGCGAGCGCCCTGTCCTTCTCGAACACGCCGCGATATTCCTGGAAGGTCGTCGAACCGATGCAGCGCATCTCGCCCGAAGCGAGCATCGGCTTGATCAGGTTCGATGCATCCATGGTGCCGCCGGATGCCGAGCCGGCACCGATGATCGTATGGATCTCGTCGATGAAAAGGATCGCGCCGGGCTCCTTCTTGAGCTGGCTGATCACGGCTTTCAGGCGCTTCTCGAAATCACCGCGATATTTCGTCCCGGCGACGAGGGCGCCGAGATCAAGCGCGTAGATCGTCGCGTCCTTGAGCACGTCGGGAACCTGGCCTTCGACGATGCGCTTGGCCAGACCCTCGGCCAGCGCCGTCTTGCCGACACCGGCTTCGCCGACATACAGGGGATTGTTCTTGCGCCGGCGGCACAGCACCTGGATGGTGCGCTCGACCTCAAGCTCGCGCCCGATCAGCGGGTCGATCTTGCCCTGGCGCGCCAGTTCGTTGAGATTGTTGGCGAATTCGCCGAGCGGATTGCCTTTCGGCTCGTCGCCACCCTCGCCTTCGCGCGCAGCGGACTCGGCGCCCGGCGCACTGGTCGATTCGTCACCCAGCTTGGCGATGCCATGCGACAGGTAGTTGACGACGTCGAGTCGGTTCACATCCTGCTGGCCGAGGAAGTAGACGGCGTGCGAGTCCTTTTCGCCGAAAATCGCAACGAGGACATTGGCACCCGTGACTTCCTTCCGTCCGGAGGATTGAACGTGGTAGACCGCACGCTGCAGCACGCGCTGGAAGCCAAGCGTGGGCTGGGTGTCGCGTTCGTCCGCTACCGGCAGCACCGGCACGGTCTCGGCGATGATCGAGCGCAGGTCACGGCCGAGCTTGCCGAGATCCGCCCCGCAAGCGCGCAATACCTGCGTCGCCGACGGATTTTCCAGCAGGGCGAGCAGCAGGTGCTCGACGGTCATGAATTCATGACGCTGTTCGCGAGCCTCCTTGTAGCACTGGCCAATGGTGAGTTCGAGATCCTTGCTGAACATCCGGGTTTGCCTCTCTGGATGAATACTGCTTCGGATAATTGGGGTGACTCAGGATTTTTCCATCGTGCAAAGCAACGGGTGCTGATGGGTCCGGGAAAATTCGTTGACCTGGGTCACCTTGGTCTCCGCCACTTCCCTTGTATATACGCCACAAACGCCTTTTCCGCGCGTGTGGACATGCAGCATGACCTCGGTGGCGCGCTCGCGATCCATCGTGAAGAAGGTCTCGAGCACGACGACAACGAAATCCATCGGCGTGAAATCGTCGTTGAGGATCACAACCCGGTACATCGGCGGTCGCGCCACCTGCGGATGGGCAACCTCGACCGTCAGGCCGTGTTCGTGCTCGTTTTCATGGTGCGGGGACTGCGACATGGAATCCAATCGGCTTCGGCTATGGCTTGCAGTATAGGATTCGACGGTCCGCGTTCAAGTGACCGCGTCGGCCCGCCGGGCCAACTCCTGTAGACTGCGTCGCTGATGAATATGGATCAATTCCCGATTGGCAAGACCCTCGACGACGCCGGAATCTGGCGTCCACGGGTAACCGTGGCTACCGTGGTGCCGCGTGACGGGCGCTTCCTCCTCGTCGAGGAGATCGTGCATGGCCGCCGCGTGGTCAATCAGCCGGCCGGACACCTGGAACCCGACGAGACCCTTCACGCCGCCGCGATCCGCGAGACGCTGGAGGAAACCGGCTGGGACGTCGAACTCGAAAGCTTCCTCGGCGTGCAGCAATGGACCAGCAGCGAGTCCGGCAGCCAGTTCGTGCGGTTCACCTTCGCCGCCATACCGCTCCACCACGATCCGGCCCGCAAGCTCGACGACGGCGTTCTCGGTCCGCTCTGGCTCGATCGTGAAGGCATCGTTGCGCTGGGCACGCGCCTGCGCAGTCCGTTGATCCTGCACAGCATCGATGACTGGATCAGCGGAAGAAGGCTGCCACTCGACTGCATCAGCCGACTCGCTCCCGGCACTGCATCGATCTGAAGCGATGCGATCCGGTCTGACCATCGTCGGCGTTTCCGGTGGCGTCGACTCCTCGGTGGCGGCGCTCCTGCTGGCCCGCGAGCAAGCGCCAGTGGCCGGACTGTTCATGCAGAACTGGGAGGAAGACGTGCGCTTCGGCCCGTGCCGCGCCGACGAGGATCGCCGCGATGCCGTCGCGACCTGCGCCCGTCTCGGCATTCCATTCCATTCGCGCAACTTCGCGCGCGAATACTGGGATCAGGTATTCGAGCATTTCCTTGCCGAATACCGGGCTGGACGCACTCCGAATCCCGACGTGCTGTGCAACCGCGAGATCAAGTTCAAGACCTTTCTCGACCATGCACGCGACCTTGGTGCGGACCGCATCGCGACCGGCCACTACGCGCGCAATCGACTGCGCGATGGCCAGTGGCAATTGCTGCGCGGGATCGACGACAACAAGGACCAGAGCTACTTCCTCTACGCGCTTGGCCAGGAACAACTGGCATCCACCGTGTTTCCGGTGGGTGAGCTGCCCAAGCCCGAAGTGCGCAGGATTGCGCGCGAAGCCGAACTCGCGACGCACGCGAAAAAGGATTCGACCGGCATCTGCTTCATCGGCGAACGCGATATCCGCGAATTCCTCGGCCGCTACATTCCGGCGCAGGTCGGCGAGATCCACACGCCCGATGGTGCCTGCGTCGGCGAGCATCAGGGAGCGTGGTACTACACACTCGGCCAGCGCGGTGGACTCGGCATTGGCGGTCGACGCGATTCCAACGGCGAGCCGTGGTACGTGGTCGGCAAGGACGTCGCAAGCAACATCATCTACGCCGTCCAGGGCAAGGCCAGCGAATGGCTGATGTCGGGACGCCTCGTTGCCAGCGGACTGGACTGGGTCGCGGGAATCGCGCCGGCGCGCGAATTCCGCTGCAGCGCGAAGATCCGCTATCGCCAGGATGACCAATCCTGTGTCGTGCGCGTCAGTAGCGACCACTGCGAAGTCGAGTTCGAGCAGGCGCAGCGCGCCGTCAGCCCGGGCCAGTCGGTGGTGTTCTACGATGGGGCAGTCTGCCTCGGGGGTGGCATCATCGAACGCAGCGATGCGCCGTTCGGTGGCTGGAGCCCATTGGCCTCATCCGTCCGGAATCCTGCGGAGATCCTGCATGCGTGAATCGCGCGTCATCGCCCTGGCCGGGGTATTCCAGGCCTGTTCCCTGGTCCGTTCGCTGGCCAACGACGGGCGATGCGAGGCCGCCGCCGCGGAATCGAGCCTCGCCAGCGTGTTTCGCATCGACAGCGACAGTGCAGCCGATGTGTTCGGCGGCCTCGCCGGCATCCGCCTCGGCATGGAGTGCCTGGTTGCCAATCTCGACAGCGCCGACCGCGATGCCGCGATTGCACGCCTCGTCGTCGGTGTGATGCGACTCGAACGCAAACTGGTGTCACGCTCGGACATGCGCCGTCAGGTACTGGAGGGCATCGAGTCGATCCAGCGCCAGGTCGATCACCTCGGGGTCGCGCATGCGACGGTGCAGGCGCGCCTTGCCGAGCTCTACAGCAACACGCTCTCGACGCTGCGGCCGCGCATCGTCGTGCACGGCAATCCCGCCCAGCTTTCCGATCCGCGACGCGTCGAACAGATCCGTTCGCTGCTGTTTGCCGGCGTGCGGGCAGCCGTGCTCTGGCGACAGGTCGGCGGCAGCCAGTGGCGATTGCTGTTGCGCCGTAGCGAGTACGCCATGCTCGCGCGTGGCCTGCTCACGCGCTGCACGCTGGATCGGGGATGAGCCCGGACACGGCGGACCTGTCCGGGACTGATCCATTTCGATCGAAACCGATCAATCCGGCGCGGTGATCCGGATCGAATCGTCGTAACGGATGGTCTGCACCGAATGGGTCTTGTGTCCCATTGCCTGGCCATCGCTAACGCTGCGCACGATGCGACCCGCATCATCGATGTAGACGAGGTTGTGCGACGAGACCGCGATACCCATGATCTTTGTGTTCACGTCGTAGCTGATCGCACGAAGCTTGGCGCCGCCGACGGTCTGCATGCCCTCGTCCTTGATGTTGCTGGTGCCTGCTCGCGCCTCCTCGAGAGTCGACGGCAGCAGGCGCTTGAACATCGCGCTCATGTCGATCGGCGGCTTTGTCCAGGCACCCTCCCCGCTGCGCATCCAGGTTCCTTCCGGAAGCACGACAAAACTGGCCTGATCAGTGCTCACGCGGAACCGGCTGATCGTATCGAACTCGACCGTGGAGCGGGTTTCGTTGCCCTTGGCATCGGTCGCGACGGTGTCGGTCGCGCAACGCGACTGGATCATCTTTTCGTAGGCACTGAACAGGGCGTCGCGCACGTCGCCATCCGCGCGGACCAGACTGGACGACAAGGCGGCGAATGCGAACACTCCCGCAACGAAAAATCGGCTGGTCAGACGTGGCATGCAGAAATCCCGCAGGAAAATGGAAGGTCTGATCCTGCGCGAATTGCGCGACGAATCGCAAGCCGGGCGGAAACGGCACGTTCTGTCCGGATGCGCTGCGAACGTCGTTTGTAGCGACGCGGTGGCGCAGCTAGACTACGCGCCTGCCGAATCCGTTCCACCGACGCCCAAGGGCCGAAATCCAATTCCCATCAACTACTTACCGCCAGGACCTCACGTCAAGGATCATGTCGAGACTTGACGTGGATCGAGGTCCCGGCGCTCTTTCCGTTTGCGGAGCACGCCATGATCTTTGAAACGATTGCCAACACCGGCCACGAAGAAGTGGTGTTCTGCCACAACAAGGATGCCGGCCTCAAGGCCATCATTGCGATCCACAACACGGTGCTCGGACCCTCGCTGGGCGGGTTGCGCATGTGGCCTTACAAGAGCGAGCAGGAAGCGATCAACGACGTGCTGCGGCTGTCGCGCGGCATGACCTACAAGAACGCGGTCGCCGGACTCAATCTCGGCGGCGGCAAGGCGGTCATCATCGGCGATCCGGCGAAGGACAAGTCCGAGGCCCTGTTTCGCGCCTTCGGCCGTTTCGTGAATTCGCTCAACGGCCGCTACATCACTGCCGAAGACGTCGGCATCGATGTCAATGACATGGAATGGGTGTTCCGCGAAACCTCGTTCGTCACCGGCGTGCATCAGGTGCATGGCGGTTCAGGCGACCCTTCGCCGTTCACCGCGTTCGGCACCCTGCAGGGCCTGATGGCCTCGCTCAATGCGTGCTTCGGCAATGAAGACGTCGGCAAGTACAGCTATGCGGTACAGGGCGCCGGTCATGTCGGCATGGAATTCATCAAGCTGCTGCGCGAGCACGATGCCAAGGTCTACGTCACCGACATCAACAAGCAACTCGTGCAGCGCGCCGTTGACGACTACGGCTGCACGGCGGTCGGTCTCGACGAGATCTACGACACCGATGCCGAGGTCTACAGCCCGTGCGCACTGGGCGGAACCATCACGATGGAGACCCTGGGCCGGCTGAAGTGCAAGGTCATCTGCGGCGCGGCCAACAACCAGCTGGCCAGCAACGAGATCGGTGACGAAGTCTCGCGACGCGGACTTTTCTACGCGCCCGACTATGCCGTCAATGCCGGCGGCGTCATGAACATCTCGCTCGAGATCGACGGCTACAACCGTGAGCGCGCGATGCGCATGATGCGCACGATCTACCACAATGTCAGCCGGATCTTCGAGATCGCCAAGCGCGACGGCATCCCGACCTACCTGGCCGCAGATCGGCTCGCCGAAGAACGCATCTCGACGATCGGCAAGCTGCGCCTGCCGCATCTCAGCGCGGTTGCGCCGAGTTTCCAGGGCCGTCGCGGCAACTGAGCGCCGTCGGTCTGCCGGGATGGGCGCGCGTGCGACAATCCCGCTCCGGACCAGCGACTTGCGAGCCTGAACCATGCAGCCATTCCACCTTGATGAAGACCTGGTCGCCCTGCGCGAAGCCGTGCAGGCGTTTGCCGAAAAGGAAATCGCGCCGCGCGCCGACCTGATCGATCGCGAAAACCAGTTTCCATCCGATCTCTGGAAGAAACTCGGCGAACTTGGCCTGCTCGGCATCACCGTGGCCGAGGAGTTCGGCGGATCTGGACTCGGTTACATCGCACACGTGGTCGCACTCGAGGAAATTTCGCGGGCATCGGGATCGGTCGGTCTTTCGTATGGCGCGCATTCCAATCTTTGCGTGCAGAACCTCAGCAACAACGGCAACGACGAGCAGCGTCGCAAGTACCTGCCGAAGCTGTGCAGCGGCGAGTGGGTCGGTGCCCTTGCGATGAGCGAACCCGGCGCAGGTTCCGACGTCGTCGGCTCGATGACCTGCCGGGCGGAGCGGAAGGGCGAAGCATGGGTCGCCAACGGCTCGAAGATGTGGATCACCAATGGTCCGGATGCGGACGTCCTGCTGGTCTACATGCGCACTGCGCCGAAGCCGGCCGGTTCGCGCTGCATGACCGCCTTCATCGTCGAGAAGGGCATGAAGGGTTTTTCGACCGCGCAGAAGCTCGACAAGCTCGGCATGCGGGGCTCGAATACCTGCGAACTGGTGTTCGAGGACTGCGAGATCCCGGCCGAGAACATTGTCGGCCAGGTCAACGAAGGCGTGCGCGTCCTGATGAGTGGACTCGATACCGAGCGTCTGGTTCTTTCGGGCGGACCGATCGGACTCATGCAGGCGGCCCTCGACATCGCCCTGCCCTATGCGCGCGAACGCAAGCAGTTCAACGCGCCGATCGGCACCTTCGGCATCATGCAGGCAAAGATCGCCGACATGTACACCGCCCTGCAATCCTCGCGCGCCTATGCCTACATGGTTGCGCGCGATTTCGACCACGGCATCAAGTCGCGCATCGACCCGGCCGCCTGCCTGCTCAATGCTTCGCAGAATGCCATCAAGGTAACCCTCGAGGCGATCCAGACGCTCGGTGGCAATGGATATATCAACGAGTATTCGACCGGGCGTTTGCTGCGTGACGCCAAGCTCTACGAAATCGGCGCCGGCACCAACGAAATCCGGCGCATGCTGATCGGCCGAGAACTCTTCCACGGAAAGAGCTGAAACAGCCAGTCGCGGCAACCCGATGCGGGTTTGCCGTCACGCCAGTCGCGCCGGAAACCGATGCGCGACCCTACCTCGATTGACAACAAGCGCATCGGAATCCCGACCTCGATTCCCGATCTGGCAAACCCGGCGATCTGGAGTAGACTGGCTGCGGGTCACAGGGGGACACGATGGGGCTGATCGACGACAGCCTGGAGTACGCACTCGAACCTACCGGGGTCGTTCCCTCGTGGAAGGTCCTGATTGTCGATGATGAGCCCGAGATCCATCAGGTAACGCGACTGGTCCTCGGCAACTTCCGTTTCGCCGGCCGACAGCTTCAACTGATCAGCGCCTATTCGAGCGTCGAAGCCGAAGCGCTCCTGCGCGAACATGCGGACACCGCGGTCATCCTCCTCGATGTCGTCATGGAAACCGAGCAGGCTGGCCTCGACCTGGTGCGGACGATCCGCGATGAGCTCAACAACCAGTTCATCCGAATCGTGCTGCGCACCGGCCAGCCGGGCCAGGCGCCCGAGCATGAGGTTGTTGCCGCCTACGACATCAATGACTACAAGGAAAAGACCGAGCTCACTTCACAAAAATTGTCGACGACCCTGTACGCCGCCTTGCGCGCGTATCGCGACATGCGCACGATCGAAGCCAGCAGACGCGGGCTGGAAATCGTCATCGAGGCCTCGTCCGAGGTGTTCTCGCATCATCATCCGCAGCATTTCGCATCGGTCGTGCTCGCCAAGCTGACCCAGTTGATTGGCGTGGAAGCCGGTGCATTGTGTTGCCGCATCGCGCATCCGAATGGAGTGTTGCCCGATCATTTCCACGTCACCGCGGCCAGCGGCGAATTCTCACGTTACCTGTCACGCAATGCCGATGAGAAATTGCCTCCGCACATGGTGCAATCGCTGCAACTGGCCTTCCGCAAGAAGCAACACGTGTTTTCCGACGATCACTACGTCCTGCATTTCTCGGACAGCGACGCCACCGAAGCACTGCTCTACGTCGGCGAATCACATCAGCTCGATGAACACGGCCATCGCCTCATGCAGGTGTTCTGCAGCAATGTCGCCATCGCCTACGAGAACCTGCATCTCAACCAGGAACTGTTCGACAGCCAGCTCGACATGGTCTACCTGCTCGCCGGCGCGGCCGAATCGCGCTCGCGCGAGACCGCGAACCACGTACGCCGGGTCGGATTGCTCGCGGCAATGCTCGGGCGCCTGCATGGCCTCGATGAAGCCACCTGCGAATTGCTCAATTTCGCCGCACCGCTGCATGACATCGGCAAGATCGGCATCCCCGATGCCATCCTCAACAAGCCGGGTGCCCATACGCCTGCGGAAACGAAGATCATGCGCACCCACGCCGAACTTGGCGCGAGGTTGCTCGGTGGCTCGCGCCGCCCGGTCTTCCAATTGGCCGGAATGATCGCGCAGACCCATCACGAGAATTATGACGGCTCCGGTTATCCGGCTGGCCTGGCCGGCGAGGACATCCCGATCGCCGGGCGAATCACGGCACTGGCCGACGTTTTCGATGCCCTCGGCAGCCGGCGCTGCTACAAGGAGCCGTGGCCCGACGACAAGATACGGGACTTCATCGAATCGCAACGCGGCATCAAGTTCGATCCGGAACTGACCGACCTGCTGTTCGCCAACTGGGAACAGATCACGCAACTCAGGCTTGAGTTGCCGGACAACTGACGTAACCGTCGTCACCGCATGTCGTGATCAGCGTTGAACCCGGTCTCCGGGAGCCGCAAAGCGGATGCACAACCAGATGCCGTTCCCGGGTGAACTGTCGACGACGATCGTGCCGCCGAGCACCTGGGTCACGAGGTTGTACACAATGTGCATGCCCAGACCCGAGCCGCCAGCACCGCGACGCGTGGTGAAGAATGGATCGAAGATGCGCGCCGAGGTCACCTCGTCCATGCCTACGCCGTTGTCGCGATAGTCGATCACGGCGGTATCGCCGTCACGCGAAATGCCGATCCTGATTTCGCCGACGATTCCCTCGGCGAATCCGTGGATCACCGAGTTCATCACCAGGTTACTGATGACCTGGTAAAGCGCACCCGGCGCGGTCTCGCAGATCACCGATGCTTCGCAGTCCACCTCGATGCGGTGCGGCGTTTTTTTCAGCGCGGGTCCCAAGGTGACCAGGATCTCGTTGATGCAGACCGCGAGGTCGACGACGCGCCGGTCTTCGTTGGACTGGTCGACCGCGACCTGCTTGAAACTCTTGACCAGTTGATCCGCGCGCTGGAGGTTGCGCAGGATCAGCCTGGAACCTTCCAGCGCGGCATGCTCGAAACGCTGCAGATCCGATCGCTTCAATTCTCCCTTCGCGATCAGCTGCGACAGGTGCACGGCCTCCTGGGCGAGGTGCGACGCCGCTGTCACGCTGACCCCGATCGGCGTGTTGATCTCGTGCGCGATGCCGGCGACAAGTCCGCCCAGCGACGCCAGCTTTTCGGCCTCCAGCAACTGTCGCTGGGTAAGGGTCAGGCGGTCGAGCGTCTCGCGCAACTCCTGGTTCGCGCTGCGCAGGTCCGCCGTACGCCGATCGACGCGCAGCTCGAGGTCCTCGTTCAAGCCGCGCAATGCCTCCTCGGCCAACTTGAGCGCGTTGATATCCTGCGTGGTCCCGGCCATGCGCATTCCGCGCCCGTTCGCATCGCGTTCCACGATCCTGCCGCGGGTGAGCACCCAGACCCACTCCCTGTTGTGGTCCAGGGTCCGGTAGCTCGCCTCGAACGCGGGGACTTCGCCCTTCACGTGCGCGACAAACGCGACATTGAACTTGGGAAGATCGCCGGCATGGACAAACGGTCGATACGCCTCGACGGTTTCCTCGACCACCTCATCCGACACGGCCAGATGTCCCAGCTTGTTGTCGCGGTGCATGCGTCCTGTCCGGAGATCCATGTCCCAGAGTTCGCTGCCGCTCCCCCACAGCGACATCTTGAGACGCTCCTCGCTCGTTCGCACGGCCTCCTGGGCGGCGGCGCGGCGACGCAGGTGGGCGCGCAACTGCCAGCCGATCAGTGCACCGAGCAGGATCGCCGACAGCGTGTAGACGGCCCACGCCAGTGGCGACGCCCAGGGCGACGGACCTACCGTGACATCGACTGAAAATTCGTCGCCATTGGTGGTGTCGCCCTCATGTCGCGCCCTCAAGAGCAGTCGATAGGCGCCCGCGGGAAGGTCCGTATAAGTTGCATAGCGGCGCGAAGCGGGCGTTTCGATCCACTGCGCGTCATGCCCTTCGAGGCGATAGCTGTAACGGATCGACTCGGGATCGGAAAAATCGAACGCCGCGAATTCGAAGGTCACGTTGTCCTGATCGTGTCGCAGATCAACCTTTCCGCCGAGCCACAGGCTGGCATCGAGCGGCGAGTCGGGATCGCGCCAGCGCAATTCCACCGGGTTGTTCTGCAGCAGAAGCCGCGTCGCCAGCGTCCTTGGCGGTGGTGCCATGACCACTTCGAGCGGATTGAACACGCTGATGCCATCGAGCCCGCTGAACACGATGCGTCCACCCGGCAATCGGGTCGAGCCATTGATCCAGTAGCCGGTCGACAACGTCCCGTCATGCGGCCCCAGATTGACGAAGGACTTGCGTTTGCGATCGAAGCGGGAGATCCCGACCGTCGTGCTGATCCACAGGTTCTCTTGTGCATCCTCGACGATAGCGCCGATCGCATCGGCCGCGAGGCCTTCGCGACTGCCGAAATTCTCGAAGCGCGGATTGCGCTCGCTGCCAGGCAACATGTGGCTGATTCCACTGCCCTGGGTGCCGACCCACAATTCACCGCGGGAATCGACCGCCAGGGTCGAAACGGCATCGCCACCGATTGACATCGGGTCGTTACGGTCGGACCTGAAATGCTCGAAGCTCCGGTTGTTCCTGTCGTATCGATCGAGGCCGCCCGTGCGCAGCCCCAGCCAGAGGTCGCCCTTCGGGGTCTCGATGATCGTGCCGACGGCCTCACCACCGGGGCCGGACGCGTTGCCCGCTGCATCCGCAGCGGGCGGATGATGGACGAACCCCGTGCACGTGGCGCAGCGCTCATCGAGCCCCTTGTTCTGCGTTCCGAACCAGAGCGTTCCGGCTCCGTCCTCGTAGATATAGAGGATCGTGTCTTCGGCGAGACTGGCTGGATCGGCCGGATCGTGGCGAAAGTGCTCGAATCCCCCGCCGTTCGGGAGCATCCGGTTGAGCCCGCCTCCGAGGGTCGCGACCCACAGGCTTCCATCGCGCGTGCGACGGATGAACTGCACGAAATCGTGGGAGAGCGAATCCGCCACCGCTTCGTCATGCCGATAGCGGGCGATCACCCCGCGTGCCGGGTCCAGATGGACCAGCCCGCCACCTTCGAGTACACCCGCCCACAAAGTGCCATCGGTGTCGCCCCATACCGAAAGCGCCTGTCGCGATGGCAACGTACGCGTATCGCCGGCGATGCTTTCGACACGAGCAAAACTTTCGGTGCGTGGACTGTGCACGGAAAACCCGTTTGCCCAGGAACCGACAAACAGCGTTCCGCTGCGGCCGCGCAACAACGATGACAGCCGGTTTGCGGCGACGGTGTGATCGCGCGATGCATCGTGCGCGTACAGCGTGAAGCGCGTTCGCGAAGGATCCAGTCTGGCCAGGCCGCGATTGTTTCCTGCGATCCACAATGCGCCGTCGGGGTCGGCAAGCAGGGCGCGGACTGCGCGATCTGGCAGCACTTCGCCCTCCGCGCCAGCGTTCTCGATGTAGTGCCTGACCTGATTGCCGTCCGGATCAAGCAGGTAAAGGCCAGACTCGGCCGTGCCTGCCCAGATCATCCCGTCGGATGCCTGCGCGAGTGCGTGCACGTCGAGCGGCGAGTCGGAACCGGCACGCACTTCGCGCAATCCGTTGCCATCGGAACCGACGACCCACAAGCCATCTCGCGCTCCGAGCCAGACCCGGCCATCACGCGACTGCAACATGCTGCGAACCATGCGCAGGGCCGGGTGCGCCGCAATCGGCGTATCGATCAGGTAATCGTGCGTGCGGTCGAACCACTGCAGGCGTCCGGCAGAGTTGGCAATCCACAGCCTGCCATCCCGATCAAGCAACAGCGAAGTCACATGATTGCTGGCGATCGCATTGGGCACGCCAGGATTGGCCTGGTAGCTCACAAAGCGGTCAAGCAAGGGATCGTAGTGATTCAATCCTCCCGCCTGGGTTCCGATCCAGAGGCTGCCATCGGCATCCGCCGCGAGTGCCCACACATGATTCTGCGAAAGCGACCAGGGATCGTCTCGATTGGATTTGTATACGCGGAACTCGTAACCATCGAAACGGTTGAGCCCGTCCTGCGTGCCGATCCAGATGAAACCGCTGCGGTCCTGGGCAATCGCGCGACTGGTTGACTGCGACAGGCCTTGCGGCGTGCCGTAGCTGCGGAAGTGGATGTTGTCGACGCCCGGCACGTCGCTGGCAATTGCCCGCGCAGCCAGGCCGGACACGAGAAGCAACCCTGCTGCGAGCAGCCACCCCGGCAGCATCAGGTTGTACCTTGATCTGCCTTGAGGGTCGGGTCGATGCATCGACCAAGGCTAGTCCACCGCATCGACAACGACAAGCAGCAAGCTCGCCCGGCGCGGCAACATCAATCGGCTCAGGCGGGCCGCGACGTTTGAACGGAAACCGCACCCGGACGACACGTATCAGGCTCCCGACGAAAGACCCTATTCCATTGATGAGCGTCACACTCGCCGGGTCGCCAAGTGGGTATCGTCACCAGGCCTTCGGGGGATCACACCAATGAATCGCAACTGGCTGACCGGACTGACACTTGGGGTCAGTCTTTTTCTTGCACCCGGCGTGCAGGCTGGTGGACACGATCCACTGTTCGTGAACAGTTTCGAGATCCCGACCGACCTGCCAGGCAACGATGCCGAAGCGGCACGATTCCTCACCCAGGCGACCTACGGGCCGACACTTGCCGAAATCGCGCGGCTCAGGACGATCGGCTATTCCGAATGGTTCCGTCAGGAGTTCAACAAACCGGCGACATCCGCGCGCACCTACATGGAACTGGTCAACGCCAACCGCATCGCCGACGGCCAAAGCGGGGTCAGCCACAACAACCGCCTCGACCGCTGGTTCCACACGGCTGCAATCGGCAGCGACCAGCTCCGCCAACGCACTGCGTTCGCGCTGAGCCAGATCCTTGTCATCTCGGACCAGAACAGCACGCTCAGCGGCGAACCGATCCAGGTCAGCGAATACTGGGACATCCTTGCCCGCAACGCGTTCGGCAATTATCGCGATGTGCTCGACGAAGTGACCTGGAATCCCTCGATGGGCAAATACCTGAGTCATTTCCGCAATCGCAAGGCCTCGCCGGACGGCTTGCGCCAGCCGGACGAAAACTACGCACGCGAAGTCATGCAGTTGTTCACGATCGGCCTGATCGAGCGCAACCTCGATTTCTCGCCGATCCTGAGCGGCGGGCAGCCGATCCCGACCTACAACCAGAGCGTCGTCACCAATTACGCCAAGGTGTTCACCGGCTTCAACTACAACAACGCGACGACGATCAGCAACGGCACCAACACGTATCTGCGCATGACCTGCATCCAGGGCGAGCATGACACGACCGCCAAGACCGTGATTGGCGGCACGACGATACCCGCGGGGCAGAATTGCCCGGTCGATGTCGACGATGGCATCGATCTTCTGTTCGCCCATCCGAATGCCGCGCCGTTCGTCTCGCGCCAGCTGATCCAGAGATTTGTCTCGAGTTCGCCATCTCCCGCGTACATTCAGCGCGTCGCGGAGAAGTTCGAGGACAACGGTTACGGCGAGCGTGGCGACCTCGGCGCGGTCATCATGCAGGTCCTGCTCGATCCGGAAGCGCGCAGTGCACCGACCGCCAACAGCGGCAAGCCACGCGAGCCGCTGCTCAAGCTCACCGCGATGTGGCGCGCATGGGATGCGCAGATGCCTGCCGCGGATTCCTACGCGAACATCGCGATGGGCATGACCAGCCCGACCGGCACGTTCGGCCAGCGGCCGCTCGGCGCGGACACCGTGTTCAACTTCTTCGAACCCGACTATCAGCAACCGGGCATCATCGCTGTCGCCGGCCTGTTCTCGCCGGAGTTCCAGACCCTCAACGAAAGCACCCTGACCTCAAGCTCGAACAGCTACTACACCTACAGCTGGAACAGCTATGTCGGCATGTCGAGCCCACCGAACAACCGGCCACTGCTCAACCTGGCGCCGCTGGTCGGACTTGCCTCGAATCCGGCGGCCATGGTCGACGAGATCAACAAGCGCATGCTCTACGGAAGCATGTCGAGCGGAATGCGCGCGACCCTGCTCAACATGTTGACCTTCATGGATGGCGCAACTGCGATCGACAAGGCGCGCACCCTGGTCTACGTGACCGCTCTCTCCCCCGAATACGCAGTGCAACGCTGAGGCCACATCCATGAGCGGCGAATCGACGTCACGTAGAAACTTCCTGCGCCAGTTGTCATGTGCCGCGTGTGCCGGCGGCGTGGCCACCCTGCTGCCCCAGTTGAACCTGATCAGCAGCGCGCTCGCCCAGACCACCGTGCCCGGATACAAGGCCCTGGTCTGCGTCTATTTTGCCGGTGGCAACGATGCCTGGAACGTCCTGGTTCCGTATGACCAGGCCCGTTACGATGTCTACGCCGCATCGCGCAGCGGTGTGTACAACGCAAACTCGAACCCCGGCGGCCTTGCCATCGATCGGCCCGCATTGGCGAATACCCAGATTTCCGATGCCTCGGGCAGCTATGCACTGCACCCGAGCACGATCGACCGTAGCGGTCCGGCCCAGCCCGGGCTGCGTTCGCTGTACAACCAGGGCAAGCTCGCCCTGATCAGCAACATCGGCCCCCTGATCCAGCCGATCACGAAAGCCGAATACAACTCGACACCGACGCTGCGTCCGCCGCAACTGTATTCGCACAGCGATCAGGAAAATCTCTGGCACATCGGACGCACGACCTCGTACGCACGAGGCTGGGGCGGCCAGGTGGCCGATCTCGTCAGGACCGGAAACCTCAACCAGATGCTGTCGCCGTGCATCTCGATCGGTGGCGGCAACCGCTTCGAAGTCGGCGCTTCGACCTTTCCGTACCAGATGTCCTCGAGCGGACTCGCGGGGCTTTCGGGCATGACAGGCACGAGCACGGAAGGTGCCGCACGCCGCGGCGCCCTGCAGCAACTGCTCGATGCCAGTTATCCGTCGCCCTACCAGGAGGAATACCGCAGCATCTTCAATCGCTCGCGTGACCTGTACAACCTGCTCAACAGCGGTCTGGCCAGTGGTGGCATCGGCAACGTGAACACCGATTTCCCGACCCAGAACTCGCTCGCCGACCAGCTCAAGATGGTGGCGCGCATGATCAAGCTGTCGCGCGACACGTCATTCAATGTGCAGCATTCGCGACAGATCTACTATGTCCGCATCGGCGGCTTCGACATGCACGACAACCTCATGAGCGCCGGCACCAATGGCCATGCCGACCTGGTCCGGCGCGTGTCGCAGGCGCTCGGCGCATTCTGGGCCGCGCTCGGCGAAATCGGCGCCCAGAACGAAGTGACCACGTTCACGATGAGTGAATTCGCGCGAACCCTGTCGACCAACGGCAACGGCTCCGATCACGCCTGGGGCTCGGTCAACATGATCCTGGGCGGCGATGTGCAGGGTGGGCGCCTCTACGGCACGTTCCCGGACCAGACCCTCAATGGGCCGGTCAGCCTGAGCCGCGGCCAGTTCATTCCGTCGACCAGCGTCGACCAGATGGCGGCCACCCTGGCGCGCTGGATGGGCGTGACCTCGACCAGTGACCTCGGCACGATCTTCCCGAACCTGGCGAATTTCTCCTCCTCCAACCTCGGTTTCATGTTGCATTGATCGTGCGGTCCGCCAGCGTCGGTTCGCGTGCCGGCTGGCGCAGCGTCGCCGCGTGCGCCGCATTGGCACTGGCAACGTCGTCAGGCGCCACCCGCGCAGCAAGCGGTTGCGACAGCATTGCAAGCGTGCCGATCACCTGGAATATCGACTACTCCAGCAATATCCAGGACATCTTCAACAATCGCTGCGCGAACTGTCATGTCGATCATGGGGGCTCGCCAACCGGGGATCTTGATCTCGACCCCGAATTCTCGTGGGACAACCTGGTCGGCCAGGAATCGGCAGGCCAGCCACCGCGATTGCGCGTTGTCCCATTCCAGCCGCTGGCCAGCATCCTGTTCGAAAAGATCAATTGCGACACGCAGGACGCCGGCGTGCGCATGCCGAAAGGACGCGCTCCGCTGCCGCCGGGCGAGCAAGCCCTGATCTACGACTGGATCATGCTCGGCGCACCACGCTTGCAGACCGATTTCGTCTTCTTCAGCGGCTTTGAAGCCCGCCCCTGAACCGTTGCGGTTGCGCAGGCGATCCGATCAATTCAGGAACTGCGGTTGCGTGAGCTGTTCAAGGAACACGCCGATCAGGCGCGGCTCCATCGTCAGCAGGAACAGCACGCCGTAGGCCGCGCCCCAGAGGTGCGCGCTGTGATTGATGTTGTCGCTGCCCTGGCGATCCATGTAGATCGAATAGCCGATGTAGGCCACCGCGTAGATGATCGCCGGACACGGAATGACGAAGATCAGGATGGTCGCCCACGGTTGCAGCAACACGAATGCGAACAGCACGGCCGACACGGCACCTGATGCACCGAGGCTGCGATAGGCCGGGTTGCCGGCGTTCTTCATGTAGGTAGGCAGGATCGATACGACGATTGCGGTCAGATAGAAGATCACGAACCCGAGCGTGCCGATGTAGGACGAAATGAACGTCTCGATGTAGCGGCCGAAAAAGTACAGCGTGATCATGTTGAACAGCAGATGCCTGCCGTCTGCGTGAAGGAAGCCGTAAGTCAGCAGTCGGTAATACTGTTTGCCTCGACTGATCGCGGGTGGCCAGAGGATCAGGCGGTCGATCAGTTTCGGATTGCTGAACGCGGGAAACGAGATCGCACAGGTGATCACGATGATGGCGAGCGTTGCGTACATGGGCGAAATGGATTCCTCGATCGAAAGCGAAGGATTCGGTCTGCGCCCCGCGTGACGGGCCGACCGAAGGACCGCAGTATCGCATCCGGCGAAGGCCGCGCAGTCATGCGACCATTCACGGATGAATCAAGTGAACAGGAAACGTGTTGTCGTGATCGGCGGTGGACCCGCCGGGCTCATGGCTGCGGAAAGCGCGGTCGCCCATGGCGCCAGTGTCGACCTCTACGACCGCATGGGCTCGGTCGGCCGCAAGTTCCTGATCGCCGGCAAGGGCGGGCTGAATCTCTCCCACTCCGAACCGTTGCAGCAGTTCGTGACGCGATTCGGCCAGCGTCAGCACGAGGTCGCGCGCTGGCTGGAGCGTCTCGGCCCGGACGCGCTGCGCGCCTGGGCAAGCGGTCTCGGTGTGGAAACCTTTGTCGGCAGTTCCGGACGGGTCTTTCCAAAGGACCTCAAGGCGGCACCGTTGCTGCGTGGATGGGTGCGTCGCTTGCGCGCCAATGGCGTGCGCTTTCACGTCCAGCAGCGATGGACCGGCTGGGACGATACCGGCGCGTTGCGCCTGGTCGGTATCGCCGGCGAGCAACGGGTCGCGGCCGACGCGGTCGTTCTCGCGCTCGGCGGCGCCAGCTGGCCGATCCTCGGTTCGGATGGCGCCTGGTTCCCGTTGCTGCGCGAATGCGATTTCGACCTCGCTCCGTTGCAGCCATCGAACTGCGGGTTTGATGTCGGCTGGAGCGCCTTCCTGCGCAAGCGTTTTGCCGGCGCACCGATCAAGCCTGTTGCAATCGGCTGGACTGGCGCAGGCGACTCGCGGATCTACCGGCAGGGCGAATTCGTCCTGACCGAGAACGGCATCGAAGGCAGCCTGGTCTATTCCCTTTCCGCCCGGCTGCGCGATGCAATCGCAACCACGGGGTCGACCACGATCGAAGTCGATCTCGCGCCGGGTCGCGATGCCGCACGACTCGAGCGCGAGCTGTCCAGGCCACGCGGCAGCCATTCCCTGGCCAAGCACCTGCATCGCCATGCCGGCATCGACGGAGCCAAGGCAGCACTGCTGCACGAGGTGCTCGAGCGCGACGTGTTCAACGACCCTGCCCGGCTTGCCGCAGCGATCAAAGCCCTGCCCCTGCGCCTGTTGCGACCAAGGCCGCTCGATGAAGCGATCAGCAGCGCCGGCGGCGTGCGTCTCGAAGCACTCGACGAGCACCTGATGGTGCGCAACAAGCCCGGCGTCTTCTGTGCCGGCGAAATGCTCGACTGGGAAGCGCCGACCGGTGGCTACCTCCTGACGGCAGCAATCGCCAGTGGCCTGGTCGCCGGTGCGGGCGCGGCAGCCTGGCTGCAGCGCAAGTGACAATGCCTACCACTCGCTGCGATTCGGCAACAGCCCGCGCAATTCGGCATCGCTGAGGTTGCGCCACTGGCCCACGCGCAGCGCACCGAGCTTGATGTTGACGATGCGCACGCGGCAAAGCTGTTTTACCCGGTATCCGAAGGCATCAGCCATCAGGCGTATCTGGCGATTCAGCCCCTGTGTCAGCACGATGCGGAAACCGAACTTGGCGATCCGCTGCGTCCGGCAAGGCTTGGTCATCTGTCCATGCACGCGGACTCCTCGCGCCATGCCGATGAGGAACTCCTCGGTGACCGGTCGATTGACACCGACCAGGTATTCCTTTTCGTGATTGTTCTCCGAACGCAGCAATTCGTTGACGATGTCGCCATTGCTGGTCAACAGGATCAGCCCTTCGGAGTCCTTGTCGAGTCGCCCGATCGGGAACACGCGCTGCTGATGGTCGACGAAATCGACGATATTGCCCTTGACCGCGGTCTCGGTCGTGCAGGTGATGCCGACCGGTTTGTACAGGGCGATGTAGACGTACTTGCGCACGCCAGGCTGCGCCGGGCGGACGAAAAGGCGCTGGCCATCGACGAGTACTTCATCGCCCTCCGCCCAGATGTCGCCGATCCGCGCGATCCGATCGTTCAAGGTCACCTTGCGCGACGCGATCAGCCGATCGGCTTCGCGACGCGAACAATGGCCGCTGTCGCTGATGTACTTGTTCAGGCGCATGTAAGGGCTATCGGGAAGCGGGCGTAGCGCCCAATGCTGGCATGTCGAACCGTGAGCGGTCCATTCCCGCATGCTCGGCGGTTGTATCGAGGAGTGCGGCCGGCGTGGAGTGCCGCGATATCGCGCGCGCGGCGGCGACATCGAGCATCCGGGCAGGCGGGGTCTGACTTTAGTCACGCGCATCGCCGGCCCGCTTGCCCTACCCTCGGTGTTCCACCGCACTCCAGGAAGCCACGACGATGCCCTGTCGAATCAGCCTCGCCGCCGCATTGACCCTCGTCCTCGGCGCAGCATCGCCCTTGCAGGCGGCCGATGACGCGAAAACCGGAACATCGAACGCAGCGACGCCAGCCGCACCCGCGGCGGCGGCCAATCCGTTCTTCGCCGCCAGCACCCTGCCCTACGGGTTCCCGCCGTTCGACCGCATCCACAACGAGGACTACGCGCCTGCCTTCGACAAGGGCATGGCCGAGAATCGCGCCGAGATCGAGCACATCGCCGACAATCCCGAGCCGGCGACTTTCGAAAACACGATCGTGGCGATGGAGCGCGGTGGCCGATTGCTCGAAAGGGTGAGCCGCGTGTTCTTCTCGCAAGCAGGCACCAATACCAACGACGCGATCCAGAAGATCCAGGCCGAGATGGCGCCGAAGCTTTCCGCGCACAACGACCTCATCATGCTCAATGGAAAGCTCTTCGCGCGTATCCAGAAGGTCTTCGAGCAGCGTGACACGCTCGGTCTCGATGCCGAATCGAAACGACTGGTCGAGCGCTACCACACCGATTTCGTCCGCGCCGGCGCAAAGCTTTCCGAAGCCGACAAGACGCGACTCAAGGCGATCAATGCCGAGATGGCGTCCCTGTCCACGAAATTCAGCCAGAACCTGCTCAAGGAGACCAATGCCTCGGCCGTCGTGGTCGACACTCAAGAGCAACTCGCCGGGCTCGCCGATGATGCCGTGGCAGCAGCCAGGGAAGCAGCAGAGACGCGCAAGCTGGAGGGCAAGTTCGTCATCCCGCTGATGAACACGAGCGGCCAGCCGCCGCTTGCCTCACTGCAGGACCGTGGCCTGCGCCAGCGCATCATGCAGGCTTCGCTCGAACGCGGCAGCCATGGCGGCGAATTCGACAATCGCGCCATCGTGGCCGCGACCGCGCGGCTGCGTGCCGAGCGCGCCGCCATGCTGGGCTACGCCAACCACGCCGCCTACGTCCTTGCCGACGAGACCGCGGGAAGCATCGAAGCCGTGAACAAGCTGCTGTCCCAGCTTGCGCCACCGGCGGTCGCCAATGCACGCGCCGAGGCCGCCGACATCCAGAAGGTCATCGACAAGGACGGCGGCGATTTCAAGGTATCCGCCGCGGACTGGGCGTACTACACGGAAAAGGTGCGCAAGGAGAAATTCGATCTCGATTCCGAACAGTTGCGCCCGTACTTCGAGATGAACAATGTGCTCGAGAACGGCGTGTTCTTCGCCGCGCAGAAGCTGTACGGCCTGAGCTTCAAGGAACGCAAGGACCTGCCGGTCTACCTGCCCGATATCCGCGTCTTCGAGGTGTTCGAGGAAAATGGCGATCCGCTCGCGCTGTTCATCGTCGACTACTACGCACGCAGCAACAAGCGCGGCGGCGCGTGGGCGAACGCCTATGTCGCGCAGTCCGGCCTGCTCGGCACGCGACCGGTGATCGCCAACCATCTCAATGTCCCGAAGCCGCCGGCAGGCGAACCGACCCTGATGACCTACGACGAGGTCAACACCGCGTTCCACGAGTTCGGACACGCGCTGCATGGCATGTTCTCGAACGTGAAGTACCCGCGCTTCGCCGGCACCTCGGTGCCACGCGATTTCGTCGAGTATCCCTCGCAGGTCAACGAAATGTGGATGGCCTGGCCCGAAGTGCTGAAAAACTATGCCAAGCACTACAAGACCGGCGAGCCGCTGCCGCAAGCCTTGCTCGACAAGGTCAAGGCCTCCGAGAAGTTCAACCAGGGATTTGCCACGACCGAGTATCTCGGCGCCGCCCTCCTCGACCAGGCCTGGCACCAGATCACCGCGAAGCAGGTTCCCGCCGAAGACGGCGTGCTCGCGTTCGAGGCGGCAGCCCTGAAGAAAGCCGGCGTCGATTTCGCGCCGGTGCCTCCGCGCTACCGCACGACCTACTTCTCGCACATCATGGGTGGCTATTCGGCCGGCTACTACGCCTATATCTGGAGCGAAGTGCTCGATGCCGACAGCGTCGAATGGTTCAAGGCGCAGGGCGGACTCACGCGTGCGAACGGTGACCATTTCCGCAAGACCCTGCTTTCACGCGGCGGGTCGGAGGATGCGATGGCCCTGTTCAGGAATTTCAGCGGTGGCGCTCCTTATGTCGAGCCGCTGCTGAAACGCCGTGGTCTGACTGCCGCAGGGAACTAGTTCGAGGCACGGGGCTGCAGTTCACTGAGCTGCGGCCCTTGATCCGCCCCCGACTCCCGCGGGCACCGCATGACGGTTTCCTGTCCGGTCGCACAAGCGACTAAGCTTGGACCATGAGCGAAACAATCCAGCTTGCCAACCTGATTGACGGCCGCATCGTTCCACCGGTCCTGGATCGCTGGCTCGATGTGTTCGAACCGGCGACAGGCAAGGTCTTTGCGCGTTGCCCGGCATCGACGAAGAACGATGTCGAGGCTGCCGTCGAAGCGGCGCAGCGGGCCGCCCCGGCCTGGGCGGAGACCGCGCCTGACGAACGTTCACGACTCATGCTGCGCCTGGCCGATCTGCTCGAACAGGAACTCGACAGCCTGGCCGAGCTTGAATCGCGCGACAACGGCAAGCCGGTCGCGGTCGCCCGGCGTATCGACATCCCGCGGGCGGTTTCCAACCTGCGCTTCTTCGCCGCGGCGATCACGCAGTGGTCAAGCGAGGCACATCTGACGAATGCACGGACCCTCAATATCACCTTGCGCCAGCCGCTGGGTGTGGTCGGCTGCATCTCCCCATGGAATCTTCCGCTCTACCTGTTTACCTGGAAGATCGCGCCGGCCCTCGCCGCCGGCAACACGGTCGTCGCGAAACCGTCCGAAATCACCCCGTGCACGGCTGTCCGTCTCGCCGAGCTGAGCATCACTGCCGGTTTCCCGCCCGGTGTACTCAACATCGTCCACGGTGAAGGGCCGGCGGTTGGCCAGGCGATCGTCGAACATCGCCAGGTCAAGGCGGTCTCGTTCACCGGCAGCACGCGGACCGGCGCCGCAATCGCGACGACTGCAGCGCCGATGTTCAAGAAATTGTCACTCGAGATGGGCGGCAAGAACCCCGCCATCGTCTTCGACGATTTCGACTTCAGCGAAACCAATCTCGCCACGATCGTGCGATCGGGTTTCGCCAACCAGGGCGAGATCTGCCTGTGCGGCTCGCGCCTGCTCGTGCAGCGTTCGATCCTCGATGTTTTTCGCGAACGCTACCTCGCCGCGGTGAAGGCCCTGCGCGTCGGCGACCCGCGTGACCCTTCGAGCGACCTCGGCGCCCTCGTTTCGAAGGCGCATCACGAAAAGGTCATGGCCGCGATCCAGACGGCGCGCAACGAAGGCGGCCGGATCGCGATCGGTGGCAATTCCGTGCATGTCGGCGGGCGCTGCGCCGACGGCTGGTTTGTCGCACCGACGGTGATCGAGGGACTCGATTCGCGGAGCCGGACGAATCAGGAAGAGATCTTCGGGCCTGTTGTCAGCCTGATTCCGTTCGACGACGAGGCCGATGCGATCCGCATCGCCAACGACACCGACTACGGACTCGCCGCCTCGTTGTGGACACGCGATCTTGGCCGCGCCCAGCGCATGTCGGCACGACTCGACTTCGGCATCGTATGGATCAACTGCTGGATGTCGCGCGATCTGCGCACGCCATTCGGCGGGGTAAAGAACTCGGGCGTGGGTCGCGAGGGCGGCAGTGATGCCCTGCGCTTCTTCACCGAAGCAAGGAATATCTGCGTCGAGAACGGATGAACCCGAACCGTCGCGTGTACAACCACGAGCTGGTGCAATGGAGGAATTGAGCATGTCCGACCCGATCCGCAATCGTTCGCCCTATCGATTGGCGCCCGTCGCGCCGTTGGGCCTGGCCATCATGTTGTGCCTCTCCATGCCGACAGCCGGTGCTGCAGAAGCACCCAAACCCGGCGGCAGCGCCAATGTCCATCAGCAGCAGGCAGCGGTTGCGAAATCCGAGCAGATCATGGCGGAGGCGAAGACCCGCAGCGGCCTGCTGTCGCAATACCTGTTCATGCGCGACGCCTACGCCAGCAGCACCGACCTGGCCTTCCGCGTCATCTTCAACCAGTACCTGAGCTGGTACCAGACCTGGGTCGGCGACTATGTCGGAGCACGCGACAGCTTCTCGATCGTGCAGAAACCCGCCCGCGACGACTCCGCATCGCCGCTCGGCGACGCGGACTATCATGCAGAGCCGGCCGTGGATGCGATTGCACGCATGGCCAGGGATCGCAAGGCGGTATTCTTCAACGAGAACCACAGCTACCCGCTGACGCGCTCGCTGACCGTGCAGATGCTGTCGAAACTGCGCGAGGAAGGCTTCGATACGTTCGCATCGGAAACCCTCTACCAGGATGACATGGACGCCCTGCAGAAGCGCGGCTATGCCACCTCGGCAAGCGGCTTCTACACCGAGGAACCGATCTACGCGGAGATGGTCCACGAAGCGCTCCGGCTGGGCTACCGCGTCGTCGCCTATGAGGCGCTGTCGAACGTGACCGGCGACGCGCGCGAGGAGGAGCAGGCGCGCAATCTCAAGCGCGATGTCTTCGCGGATCATCCCGATGCGCGCCTCGTCGTCAACGCCGGTTATGCGCATATTCAGGAACACGGCAAATATCTCGGCGGCGCAGCGATGGCCCAGCACTTCGCACGCATCACCGATATCGACCCGTTGACGGTCGAACAGACGATGATGATCCCGCACGACAAGCTGATCAGCGACCATCCGTATTTTCGCGAGATTCAGGAAAAGCTCGCGCCCAGGCAGGCGATCGTGTTCGTCGACAAGGACGGCGCCGCCTGGTCGCTCAAGGCGAAGGCCTACGATGTCAGCGTGGTTTTCCCGGACGAGACCCTGCAGCGCGGCCGGCCGACTTGGCTAGGCCTCGGCGGGCTTCGCCAGCCGTTCGTGGTCACCGGCAAGATGTGCGATCAGGTATACCCCTGCATGATCGAAGCGCGCTATGCGGGCGAGCCCGATGCGGCAATTCCAGCCGATCGGCTGGTACTCGAATTCAAGGGACGCCTGGCCGGTTATGGCGACCGCGTGCGCCAGAGCAGCGACCCCGACCCGATGGCCGAACTCTGGCTGCGGCCCGGCACCTATGAAATCCTCGCCCGCGACATTTCCAACAAGGCGAGCCATCGGCAGTCGATCACGGTCGGTGGCGGAAAGCCGTGAGCAATATCGTCAACGCCGATTCGGCACCGAAGGCAGTTGGCGCCTATCCGCATGCGCGCCGCGCGGGCAACCTGCTTTTCCTCTCGGGAGTCGGCCCGCGCCGACCCGAGGACAATTCGATACCGGGCAACGTGCTCGACGCCACCGGCAAGCTGATCACCTATGACATCGAGGCGCAGTGTCGCCAGGTCTTCGCCAACGTGCGTGCCGTGCTCGATGCGAGCGGCGCGCGCTGGCAGGACCTGATTGACGTCACCGTGTTCCTGACCGACATGCAGCGCGATTTCGCCACCTACAACCGCGTCTACGCCGAGTACTTCACCGATGCGCAACCCTGTCGCACGACGCTCGGCATCACCGCCCTGCCGACGCCGATCGCGATCGAACTCAAGTGCATCGCGATGCTTGTGTCTGTCTAGCGTGCCTGTTCATTCGCCGCAACCTGCGTGCGATGCATGGACAAGCCGTGCCGCCACGCCGACATGATGGAGATTCCGCTTTATCGGCAGATCCTCGCTGCCGGATTCGAGACGCTCGATGGTCCCTTGCAACGATTCCATTCCCTGCAAGGCAGGCACTCGCTTCAAGGGCGTTGTTCGATACACGGCGCCGAACACGCGATCGGAAAGATGATCTGCATGCTCCTGCGGCTTCCGCAGCCATGCGCAAATGCGGAGTTCGGCTTCGAGCTCCTTGCCACTTCCGATCTGGAAGTCTGGACGCGTCGTTTCCCGCGGCGCGTGATGCGCTCGTCGCTTCGACGAGCGGCGGATGGAAAGCTCGCCGAACGCATCGGCCCCGTTCGCTTGGGATTTTCCCTGATTGCCACGGACGGCCGATTATCGATGCGGCTCGACCGCATCCGCGTGCTCGGCCTGCCATGGCCGCGACGCTGGTTTCCCTTCGTATGGGCGATCGAGCACGGCGCGGACGGCCGTTTCCATTTCGATGTCGGCGCGCGATTCCTGCGCCTTGGATTGCTCGTCGCCTACTCGGGACACCTTGAACTCCCTGCCGCGGCTGTTGGCGCATGATCGTCGTCTTCGATGCCCACTGCCTGCTCTGCAGCGGCTCGGTCCGCTACCTGCTTCGGCACGATCGTCGGCGTCGACTGCGCTATGCGACCGTGCAATCCGATGCCGGTCGCGAACTGCTCCAGCGCGCTGGCGTCGACGCGATCGATCCGGAATCGTTCGTGCTGCTCGACGGCACGCGCACATGGACCGGGACCGCCGCGGTCCTGCGCGTTGCGCATGCGCTCGGCTGGCCGTGGCGCCTGGCATGGGTCGCCTGGCTGATTCCCTGCCCGTTGCGCGATGCGCTGTATCGCTGGATCGCACGCAATCGCTACCGGTGGTTCGGGCGACGCGAGATCTGCTTCGTGCCCGACACGGACGACGCCGAGCGCTTTATCCGCTAGCATCTGCGCCCGACGAATTGCCGAGGCCGGCCACCATGCTCGCACCCGCCTTCAACCTGCAACAGTGGATCGACGCGCACCGCCATCTGCTGAAACCGCCGGTCGGCAACAAATGCATCGTCGATGGCGATTTCATCATCATGATCGTCGGCGGGCCGAACGCACGAACCGACTATCACCTGGAGGAAGGCCCCGAGTTCTTCCACCAGCTTGAAGGTGACATGGTCCTGAAGATCCAGGAGGGCGGCCACGTCCGCGACGTGCCGATCCGGGCTGGCGAGATGTTCTATCTGCCACCGCGCGTTCCGCATTCACCCCAGCGCAGCGCGAACTCGATCGGCCTGGTCATCGAGCGCAAGCGGCTGGCGCACGAGAAGGATGGATTGCTCTGGTTCTGCGAACGCTGCAACCACAAGCTCTATGAAGAATTCTTCGTGCTCGACAACGTCGAAGTCGATTTCCTCGCGGTGTTCGACCGCTTCTACCGGTCGCTCGAAGCACGCACCTGCAAGTCCTGCGGACATCTGAATCCGGCGCCCGAGCGGTATGCCTGACACGGCAGGCAGTCGAATTCCCGCGGGGCTCTCGCAGGAGGCTGCTTCCAGGCCTTGGCCCTTCTGGGACAATGGTCACGATTGAACCGGGCCGGAATGACTTCGCCCAGCAGGGTCCACGCCCGCCTTTCGTCGCGGCAGGTTAAACTTGCCACATGCTCAAGATCGATACCCACGCCCACATCCTGCCCGAGAACTGGCCGAACCTCGCCGAGAAATACCAGGATGACCGCTTCCCGGTCATGATCAACGCCGAAGGGCGCCATCGCATCTACAAGGACGGCAAGTTCTTTCGCGAGATCTGGGCAAACGCCTTCGATCCCGAGGTCAGGGTCGCCGACTATTCCCGATACGCGGTCGATGTCCAGGTCGTCTCGACCGTGCCGGTGATGTTTTCGTACTGGGCCAAGCCGAGCCAGGCACTAGAACTGCATCGTTTCCTCAACGACCACACCGCCGAAATCTGTCGCCGCTATCCGCGCAACTATGCCGGCATCGGCACGGTACCGCTGCAATCCCCGACCCTCGCGATCCAGGAGCTCGAGCGCTGTGTCGATCAGCTCGGCCTGTCGGCGGTGCAGATCGGCTCGCATATCGAGGACTGGAATCTCGATGCGCCGGAACTGTTCCCGTTCTTCGAGGCGGCTGCCGATCTCGGCGCGGCCATCCTCGTCCATCCGTGGGACATGATGGGCAAGGACACGATGCCGAAATACTGGTTGCCCTGGCTGGTCGGCATGCCCGCGGAGCAGTCGCGCGCCGCCTGCTGCCTGATCTTCGGTGGCGTGCTCGAACGCCTGCCGAAGCTGCGAGTCTGCTTCGCCCATGGAGGCGGCTCGTTCCCGTACTCGATCGGCCGGATCGAACATGGTTTCCGCATGCGTCCCGACCTCGTCGCCACCGACAACGCGCGCAATCCGCGTGATTATTTCGGCCGCATCTATTTCGATTCCTGCGTGCACGACGACGCCGCCCTGCGCTATCTGCTCGATGTCGCCGGGGTCGACACCGTCATGCTCGGCACCGACTATCCGTTCCCGCTCGGCGAGCAGGAACCCGGCAGTGGCATCAACGCACTGAACCTTTCCACTGCCGATCAGGCTCGCCTGTTCCATGGCACCGCGCTCGAATGGCTCAACCTCCCCTACTCGCGCTTTGCGCAAGACGATATGGAGTAACCCGATGAAACTTCCCCTCATGCTCCTGCTTCTTGCCGCCGCCAGCGCCAGCGCGCAGGAGCATTCCGACTACAACCTCAATGACGGCAAAGTGCGTTTCAGCGTTCCGGCGGGCTGGAGCGCGATCATGGAGAAATCCGATGGCAACCCGCAGGCGATCATCTACCAGGTGAACGATCCGGCCACCGCGGGCACCGAGGACACGGCGAGCGTCACGGTGAAGACACGCCAGCTGAAGTCGCCGGCGGAATTCGCCGATGCCAAGCAGAACGAAATGCTGTTGTCGAAAGCGCAGACCGGCTACGAGGCGAGCGCCGATGGCAGCGACAACGGCATCCACAACTACTTCGTGATGCGCGGGAAAACACGCTATGCGATCCGGGATCGCTTCGTCCTGATGGGTTCGATCGCCGTGCAGGTGCGTTGCCAGCGACCGCTCCTCGACAGCACGACCAAGGACTGGACCAGCCAGTTCTATGCCGGCTGCGACAGCGTCGCCACATCGCTGAAATGAGCGATCCCGGCCGCTGTGACGCCAGCGAGGATTGGGCACTCGGCGCCGATGCGGCCGATCCGCTCGGTCGGTTCCGCGCCGAGTTCTGCATGCCGCAGCACGAAGGCCGCGATATCGCCTATTTCTGCGGCAACTCGCTGGGCCTGCAGCCGCGCGCGACACGCAAGGCGGTAACCGACGAACTCGACTACTGGGCCGAGCTCGCTGTTGAGGGCCATTTCCGTGGCCGCCTGCCATGGATGGACTATCACGAGTTCGTTCGCGACGACCTCGCCGCCATCGTCGGTGCACGCCCGATCGAAGTCGTCGCGATGAATTCCCTCAGCGTCAACCTGCATCTGCTGATGGTCAGCTTCTATCGTCCGGGTGCGGGGCGAGCGGCGATCCTGATCGAGAAAAGCGCATTCCCTTCGGATCGCTACGCGGTCGAAGCGCAGTTGCGCTTCCACGGCCAGGATCCGGGCGAGTCCCTGATCGAGCTCGCACCGGACGAAGCCGACGGCACCTTGTCCGAAGCCGCGATCCTTGCTGCGATCGAAAAGCACGGTTCGCGTATCGCTCTCGTCCTGTTACCCGGCGTGCAATACCTGACCGGACAGGCACTGGACCTGGCCACGATCACGAAGGCGGCGCACGCCCAGGGCTGCGTCGTCGGCTTCGATCTGGCGCACGCGGTTGGCAACATCGATCTGCATCTGCACGATTCGGGTTGCGATTTCGCCGTGTGGTGCAGTTACAAGTATCTCAATTCAGGCCCTGGCGCGGTGGCCGGCGCCTTTGTACACGAGCGTCACGCAAGGACGACGCGCCCGCGCTTCGCCGGCTGGTGGGGGCACGAAAAAACCACGCGCTTCGAGATGGGACCGGAATTCAGGCCCACACCGGGCGCCGACGGATGGCAATTGTCGAACCCGCCGATCCTTGCCCTCGCGCCCCTGCGCATTTCGCTCGAGGTATTCCGGCGCGCGGGTTTCGATGCGCTGCGCGAGAAGTCGCGCGCATTGACCGGCTACCTCGAATGGCTGATCCGCGAACGCGTCGCCGACGTGCTCGATATCGTCACGCCGACGGAGCCTGCACGTCGTGGCTGCCAGTTGTCGCTCCGGGTCAAGGGTCCGCGCGAATCCGGTCGTGAACTGTTCGAACACCTGCAGCGTGACGGCATCGTTGTCGACTGGCGCGAACCCGATATCATTCGCGCCGCACCGACACCGCTGTACAACCGCCATGTCGATTGTCGCCGCCTGATCGAATCGGTCGCGCGCTGGCGCTCGGCGCGATGATCCGGCAATGAGACCACCCATCACGATCGTCGGCGCCGGTCTCGTCGGCGCCCTGCTCGCGACCCTGCTCGCCCAGCGCGGTTTTGCAGTCACCGTATTCGAACGTCGCCCGGATCCGCGCAAGGCCGGTTTCCTCGGCGGCCGCTCGATCAATCTCGCCCTCGCCGAGCGCGGCTGGCACGGCCTGCGCGTGGCGGGCATGCAGGAGCGGATGCGGCCGATCGCGGTGATGATGCGCGGACGCATGGTTCACGACGTCAACGGTCAGACCAATCTGCAACGCTACGGTCGCGATGATTCCGAAGTGATCTGGTCGGTCAACCGCGGCGCGCTGAACACGAACCTGCTCGATGCCGCCGAAGCCGCCGGGACCATCATCCATTTCGACCAGCGCCTCGACTCGGTCGACTGGAACCACTCGATCCTGCATCTGCGCAGCGAGGACGGAACCGTGCGAGAGCATCGCGCGGGCGTCGTGCTGGGTACCGACGGAGCCGGATCCGCCCTGCGCAACGCAATGGCCAGGGTGGTCGATCTGGGCGAACGTTTCGAGCCTCTCGGCCATGGCTACAAGGAACTCGAGATTCCGGCCCTGACGGATATTCCGCAAGCCAGCCTTGCGCCGGGCCTGCATGAAAAGCGCGCGCGCGGCGAGCGCTTCGCGATGGAGCCGAACGCCCTGCACATCTGGCCGCGCGGCAACTACATGTGCATTGCGTTGCCGAATGCCGAAGGCAGCTTCACGGTTACCCTGTTCCTGCCGAACGAGGGGACGCCCAGCCTTTCCAGCGTCAAGACGGCGAGCGACGCACGCGCGTTTTTCGAACGCGATTTCGCCGATATCGTGCCGCTGATGCCCGGCCTCGAAGCGGACTATGTCGGCAATCCGACCGGACTGCTTGGCACTCTGTACCTCGATCGCTGGCACCTCGACCACCGTGCCCTGCTGCTTGGCGACGCCTCGCACGCGATCGTGCCGTTCCATGGCCAGGGCATGAATGCGGGCTTTGAAGATGCGGTCGAACTCGCCGAACTGATCGCCGCCACACCGGATGACACCGCGTCGGTGTTCGCCGAATTCGAGCGTCGCCGCAAACCGAATGCCGATGCGATCGCGGCGATGGCGTTGGAGAACTACGTCGAGATGCGCGATCGCGTGGACGATGCGGACTACCTGCTCATGCGCGAACTCGACCGCGCCCTCGCCGCCCGTCATCCGGGCCGCTGGGCACCGCGCTACTGGATGGTCACGTTCTCGCGCATCCCGTATCGCACGGCCTTCGAACGCGGCGCGATCCAGTCGAAGCTGCTGCGCGAGTTGATCGCGGGAAAGTCGACACTTGCCGATATCAATCTCGACGCCGCCGATGCCCGCGTGCGGCTGATCCTGAGTCCGGTGCCGGCTGATACATAGGCTATTCGCCGAGACGAGCTGGCGGCGAGCATTTCCTGCAACACGAGGTCGCCCTGCGCCTCGCGTCCCATCGGCACACCCACTGATTCGAATCTGCGTTCAATGACACATACGCCGTTGCCGGTAACGTAGTCAGGCGTGGTGCTTTTTTGTTGTCAGCGCGACGACGAGCACCGCCCGCGGAGGGGCCAACTCCTGAAGACGTTTCCTGCAGCCTGGACGGATCAAGGCGCAGCGCGCCGATACCGAAGTACGCCAGACCGATGGCGGCCCCGTCGGCTCCGGCTCTTGCGTTGAACGGCGTCATGCCCCTGTGTCCCTGCAGGCAAAAGCGTATCCGTTCAATGTGTCGGGATCATCAGGCATTGTCGAGCGACGGCAACGCGCGCACGATTCTCATCGTTTCGATGCTGACCGTGATCACGCGCACGAACAATTCGAGCGAATTGCGCGGGTTGTGCATGGTCTCGATCGCCCATGTGTTTGTGTTTCCCCGCAATCGACTCGGTGCGCTCTTCTGTTCAACGGCGCCGGGGCCGAAAACCGATCCCGGTGCACGGGCCTCATGTCACGATGTCATCGTTGCTAGAGCGCGCGAAGGAAGGCGACCAGATCGCGTTTTTCAGGAGTGGTCAATCCGATCGCAAAACGTGTGTCGTAGAAATCGATGACGTCCTCGAGCCGCGCGGCCGATCCGTTGTGGAAGTACGGCGGATGCGCCACGGCTCCGCGCAGGATCGGCCCCTTGAACTTGCCGATATCCTTCCAGCGTCCGGTCAGCAGGGCGCGACCGGGATCCGTGGTCTGCCGAACCGCTCCCGTTTCGCGATTGCGCAGCGTATACAAGGGCATGTCCGGGCTGCGCCGCGAGGCATCGGTGAGCCCGAGATCGAGCGGCAGCGCGACGGTGTGGTTTCCGACATTGGGTGCGTTATGGCACGTCGTGCAGGTGCCGGCGATCACCGGCATGTCGAGCGCGTCATTGAGCCCGCCGACCGAAGTGATCGCGATCGGCCGGGTATTGAACAGGACTTCGCCGCGGGCAACCGATTCCCGTTCCTCGCGCGACGCCGATGCGCTGCCGTTCCACGCGGCAAACAGGGACATCGATCCGGGATTGAAGGCGGCCAGGGTAGGATCGGCGCCGAGCGTATCGTTGATGCCGACATGAAAGCGCTGCGACGCAAGAATGCGCGGGCCGCCCATGGCATCGTCGTCATTGAGCAGTCCGGCGCGGTTGTCGCGAATCTGGGCAGTGGTCAGCCCCAGTTCGAAGGCAACGATCTGGTTGATCTGATCCTCGCTGGGCGCTGCTGCGGCCTGCGCGTGGCCGAGCGTGGCGTCCAGCACCTGATGCCTGAGGCTCGCGACGAGATTGGCCTGGCTGACCCCTGCATCCATCGGCGGCAGGAACGGAGCGACGGTCTCGCGCGCATCCCACATCACGCCGGTCAGGAACGCGAGATTGGTCGATGGCAAAGGACGCCGGAACAATGACAGTTCGGCGGCACTGGCAAAGCCGTAGGGATCGTCGACGCTGTCGAGCGTGAACTCCGCCGTGGCCGGCACTCCGATTCCTACCCGGATCAGCCCGCGATTGAGCAGCATCGAATAGGCGTGGCGACGCTTTTCGAGCGTCGAGACGTCGGCAAGCGGGGAGTTTGAGCCGTCATTCCTGCGGAAGATCGGATCGGTTCCGGCGGTCGCCTCGAACCGCGTGCGCACGCCTGCCGGCGTTATCGACCAGGCTTCCTCCTGGCGGTGGCAGGTGTTGCAGCTTCGGCCGTTCGTTCCGAGAGCCTGGAAGAATGCATTGCTCGTGTCGATCGACCCGCCAGGCGAGAACGTGCGCAGCCAGCCGAACGGATTGTCGGTTGTCATCGGATCGTCCAGGGTCTGCGCGCTGACCAGCATTTCGGAGGTACCGACCTGCGCAAGCACGACTCCCGGTATCGCTCCGCACCACGCCAGGCCGACCGCAATCAACGCACCGTGCCTGCCCCGACGCCACCACGCTCCCTGACTACGCATTGGACATGCCCTCCTCCGGTTTCGCAGACGACGGAGCGTCTGCACGCATCGTCGGCAGGATGTCCATCGTCGACCGATAGCGTCTCCCTGCCGCGCCATGTCCGTAGAACGACATTTCGACGCCGATTTGGACAAGCCAAACCCGAATTGGCGCTACCGGCCCGACCGTCGGACCCGGGTGCCCGCTCAGACCATCCGCCCGGTCCTGGCCGCCGCGAAGTGCCCCACATGGCCGGCAACGATATGGCTGTCTCCGGGAAACCCGGACGCGTCACAACTGCGACGTTTTCTGGCCCTCGCAGTTGTCGCCACGACCAGGCGATTGCTGCCGGCAACGATCGAGGTCAAAGCACCCGGTGGAGCCGGTCGGTATTCGATTTCCGGCTGCGTCGTGCAACTGCAGCGTCGGGTGCGCTGTCGTATCATCACCTCTGCTCTTGCCAGCCCGCCAACCGGAGTCAGGCCATCAACTCGCTTCCCTACGACAACGCGGTTCTCGCCGAACGCGCCCTGGCCATCGCAGACAATGCACGCGAGCTCGCCGCACTCGGCTGGACTCCGGCGACCAGCAGCAATTTCTCGATGCGCCTCGACCCGCGGCATGTCGCAGTGACCGTTTCCGGCCGCGACAAGGGAAAGCTTGGCGCGGACGACATCATGGTCGTCGACCTGGAAAACCGACCGGTCGCCACGTCGGCGCGCCCGTCCGCCGAGACGGCCCTGCACACCCAGGTCTATCGCCGCTTTCCTGCGGTCGGCGCAGTCCTGCATACCCATTCGCGCGCCCAGAGCGTCGCATCGCGCCTGTTCGCCAGGGCCGGGAACGTGCGTTTTGAAGGCTGGGAACTGCAGAAGGCGATTTCGGGACACCACACCCACGAGAGCGTGCTTGACCTGCCGGTGTTTCCGAATACGCAGGAAATGAGCGAACTGGTCAGCCGGGTCGATGCCTGGCTCGATGCGGGCAAGCCATTGCATGGCTACCTGATCGATGGCCACGGCATCTATGCGTGGGGTGTTGACATGGCCGAGGCCAGACGCCACCTCGAAGCGTTCGAGTTCCTGCTCAACTGCGAGCTGGACCTGAGGAGGCTGTCAGCATGAGTCGATTGCGGATCTACGCCGAAACAGACGGTGCCGTGGCACTGGCCACCCATGTTGCGCACGCGGACATCGCCGCGGCGCTGCGGGCAGTCGGTATCCGCTTCGAGCAATGGGAGGCTGCCCAGCCCATCGCTGCCGGCGCCAGCCAGGCCGAAGTGATTGCCGCCTACCGGACCGACATCGATCGTCTCATGCGCGAGGAAGGCTACCGCACCGTGGACGTGGTCAGCCTGACTGCCGACCATCCCGATCGCGCCGCGCTGCGCCAGAAGTTCCTCAGTGAGCACACCCACGCCGAGGACGAAGTACGTTTCTTTGTCGCCGGCTCGGGCCAGTTCACCCTGCATATCGATGGCAAAATCTACGACATACTTTGCGAACAAGGAGACCTGATCGGCGTCCCCGACGGAACGCGCCACTGGTTCGACATGAGTGAGCAGCCGAACTTCGTCGCGATCCGCCTGTTCAACAATCCAGCCGGCTGGGTCGCCAACTTCACCGGCGACGACATCGCCACGAGGTTCCCCCGCATGACACCGGGCGATACCGCGGCAAGCGGCTGATCCGGTCCGCATCGACTGTTCGCGCTCGATGATTCACGCCCGGCAGCGACCGCGCGTGCGAGGCTTGCATCCCTTTGGAGAACATTGAAGACCATGTCCAGCATCCGCGCGATCGTCACCGATATCGAAGGCACGACCAGTTCGATCAGCTTCGTCAAGGACGTGCTGTTTCCCTACGCGCGCGAGCGGCTCCCGGCATTCGTGGTCACCCACTACGACACACCCGAAGTCCAGCACTGGCTGCATGAGGCCGCCCGTGAAGCAGGCCTCGTCTCGGCCAGCGAACAGGAAATGATCGACCTGCTGATCGGCTGGATCGACAGCGACCGCAAATCGACCGCGTTGAAGGCCTTGCAAGGCATGATCTGGGCAGAGGGTTACCAGGGCGCCGACTTCCAGGCACACATTTACGAGGACGCCGCGCGCGGCCTGCAGAAATGGGCGGCGAACGGCCTGCGTCTGTACGTCTACTCCTCGGGCTCGGTGCCGGCGCAGAAACTGCTGTTCGGAAACACCGCGGCCGGAGACCTCACGTCGCTGTTCTCGGGTTATTTCGACACCGAAACCGGTGCAAAACGCGAATCGGCATCGTATGCGCGGATCGCCGAGGCAATCGGATTGCCGGCATCGGCGATCCTGTTCCTGTCCGACATCGCCGAGGAACTCGACGCGGCGCACGACGCCGGCATGCAGACCATCCTCCTCGCGCGCGATTCCCGTGGATGCCCTGCGAATTCGCGGCATCGCTGCGTGGTCGGTTTCGATGCGATCGATCCTTCGCTGATCTGAACCGATGAACATTCTTGCATCGGTCATTCGCGACGGCGTGCGGGTATGCTTTCTGCGACGCCCGCGCGGAAATCCTGCCGCGCCTGGCGGCGGCGCGTTCGTCGGCAGCCTTGTTTTCTACCTGCTGGTCGAACTCGTCACGAGCGGATTCGAGGCCTCTGCTCCGCGGACACTGGTCGGCTGGGGTTTCAGCACCTTGCTGGCCGACGCCACATTGACCCTTGTCGCAGCCTGGCTGATCGTGCGTCTTTCGGGACGTGAAGGGATCACCTGGGGAGTGGCCGCGATTGCACTCTCGGCGACGGCCGCAACCGCCTTGCTGATCCACTGGCCGCTGCAGGCGGCCGCGTTGCGCCTCTATCAGGACGGCAATGCATCGGCAGCGATCGCATTGACCTGGCTCTCGCAGGCCTGGTGGTGGTTCGTGCTGATCGCGCTCGCGCGCTGGTTGTTGCCACGTCGGTTGCCGATGACCCTGCTTGCGGCAACCCTCGCCTATGCGGTCTCGGCCATGCCGTGGTGGTGGATCCCGGGTGCGCCGCTTGTCCTGCAAGACAGCGCAGCGATGGCAGCGGCGGCCAGCGACGGCGATGAAGATGGCGAAGACGCGATCGTCGAAGGTGGATTCGAGCAGGAGTCGACCGAACAAGGCGTTGCCTTCGACGCCGAGCAGCTCATATTCGATCAGGCGCGCCTGCTCCAGTCGGCCATCGACGCCTTGCACCCGCGCATTCCGGGACGGACCAACCTGTACGTCGTCGCATTTGCTGGCGATGGCAGCGAGAACGTGTTCCGCAACGAAGTCGAGTACGCCGGTCGATTGTTCGCGCGCCGTTTTGACGCGGAAGGGCATGTGCTGATGCTCGAGAACAATCCGGCCAGCATCGACGAACGCCCGCTGGCCACCCTGACCAACCTGCGCCTTGCGTTGGCCGCGATAGCGGAACGGATGGACGCTTCCGAAGACATCCTGCTGGTCTACCTGACCTCGCACGGATCCAGCGATCACGAGCTCCATGTCGCACTCGACCCGTTGCCGCTGAACCAGATCGCGCCCGAAGATCTCGCCGATGCACTGCAGACCACTCCATCGATGCGCTGGAAGGTGCTCGTGGTCAACGCCTGCTATTCGGGAGGGTTCATCGATGCCCTGCGGGATGACTCGACGATGGTCATCACTGCCGCGCGCAGCGATCGCACTTCATTCGGTTGCGGCTCGGAATCCGAGATCACCTACTTCGGCAAGGCGTTTCTCGCCGAGGCGCTCAATCAAACCACGTCGTTTGCCGATGCGTTTGCAATGGCGAAAGACGCCGTGGCCGAATGGGAGGTCCGCGATCACGAGGAACTGCAGTCCGAACCGCAGATCGCGAGTTCGCGCAGCATCGAGGCCAAGCTCGGCAAGTGGAGCCGCGCGTTGCCGGCAGCAGCGCCGATTCCGTTCGCGCCCGCGGCCAGCACGCAACCCTGATCCGATTGCGCCGGCCCCCGTCTCAGCCGAGCAGCTTCGCCACGTCCTTGCCGATCGCTTCGGGTTTGTCGGTCGGGGCATAGCGCTTGATCACGTTTCCCTCGCGGTCGACGAGGAACTTGGTGAAATTCCATTTGATCGCACCGATGCCGAGCAAACCTGATTTTTCCTTCTTGAGCCATTCATACAGAGGGTGGGCACCGCTGCCGTTGACCTCGATCTTGGCGAACATCGGAAAGCTGACGTCATAGGTCAGGGAGCAGAAATTCCGGATCTCGGCTTCATCTCCGGGCTCCTGATGACCGAACTGGTCGCAGGGAAAACCTAGTACCTCGAACCCCTTGGCGTGGTATTCCTTCTGCAGCGCTTCCAGTCCCGTGTACTGGGGCGTGAAACCGCATTTCGAAGCCACGTTGACGATCAGCAACGCCTCGCCCTTGTACTTCGACAAGGACTGTTCGTTGCCGTCGATATCGCGCGCGGAGAAATCATAGGCTGTGGTCATGTCGGTCTCGGGACATCGGGAAGGTCGGAACTAGCGTACAGCAACGCCACGTTCGGGCAAGGTTAATGCGCGGTGGCCAGAATCGGCATTCCGTCCCAACGTCGGAGCCACACCCATGAAACGCCTGATCCACGGTCTTGTCGCGACAGCCCTGATGGGCCTTGCTGCCAGCGCTGTCGCGCAAAGCGACCCGATGTCCAACGGTTCCGGACAAGTCACCGTCCGCAGCGCCGGCACCGGCTATACGCCTTCCGGCCCGGCTCCTGATTTCAGCCAGCTCGACAACGACGGCAATGGCAGCATCGACGAAACGGAAGCGACTGGCTACAAGCTGCTTGCCAACGATTTCCGCATGGCGGACAGCAACCGCGATGGCCGCGTCTCAAAGCACGAGTACGAACGCTGGGCAGCGATGCCCTGATCGCGGCTGGCCGTTCGACGGTCAGCCCTGGCCGCTCGCGGCTTCGAGTTCCTGCCAACGTGCATAGGCGGCGTCAAGCTCGGCCTGGCTCTTGGCCATGGCCTCGTTCGCCGCGACAATGGCGTCCGCCGACTGCCGGAAGTAGGAGGGATCGTTCATCGCGGCGGTCAGTCCGGCAATCCGGATTTCCAGCGCCTCGATGACGCCCGGCAATTTTTCCAGCTCGCGCATCTCCTTGTAGGCGAGCTTGCGCCTGACCGGGACCGGAGCCAGCGGTTCCGCGGCGGTCGCAGCGGCTTCGTTGCGCGGTCGCATCGACATCGCCTGCGGTCGCTGGCGCAGCCATTCCGCATAGCCGCCCACGTATTCGCCGACCCTGCCCTCGCCTTCGAGCGCCAGCGTGCTGGTCACGACGTTGTCGAGGAACTCGCGATCGTGCGAGACCAGCAGCAGCGTGCCTGCATAGTCGACCAGCAGTTCTTCAAGCAGTTCGAGGGTCTCCACATCGAGGTCATTGGTCGGTTCGTCCATGACCAGCAGGTTCGATGGTTTCGCAAACAGGCGCGCGAGCAGGAGCCGGTTGCGCTCGCCACCCGACAGCGCCGAAATCGGCGCCCGTGCGCGTTCGGGCGTGAACAGGAAATCCTGCAGGTAGCCGATGGCGTGCTTGCGCGCGCCATTGATCTCGATGAACTCGCGTCCATCGGCGACATTGTCCAACGCGCTCATGTCCTCGCGAAGCTGCGTGCGATGCTGGTCGAAATAGGCGATCTCGAGCTGGGTGCCGATGCGCACTTCGCCGGCCTGCGGCTCCAGTTCGCCGAGCAGCAGGCGCAACAGGGTGGTCTTGCCTGATCCGTTCGGGCCAATCAGGCCGATGCGGTCGCCGCGCATGATCGTGGTCGAGAAGTCCCGGATCAGGCTGCGGCCCGGAATCGAATAGGCAATCTCATTCGCCTCGATGACCTTGCGCCCGGAATTCTGGGCGGTTCCGGCCTGCATGCGCACGTTGCCGGTCTGGTTGCGTCGCTCGCCGCGCTCACGACGCATCGCTTCGAGGCGTCGCACGCGACCTTCGTCACGCGTGCGACGTGCCTTGATGCCCTGCCGGATCCATACCTCTTCCTGGGCGAGCTTCTTGTCGAACAGCGCATTCGCCTGTGCCTCCGCATGCAGGCGTTCCTCGCGGCGACGCAGGTAGTTTTCGTAGTCGCCAGGCCAGCTCGTCAGCTTGCCGCGATCAATCTCGATGATGCGCGTGGCGAGCGAGCGCACGAAACGCCGGTCGTGGGTGATGAAGACCACGCTGCCGGCAAAATTCTTCAGGAACTCTTCAAGCCAAGCGATCGCTTCGATGTCGAGATGGTTGGTTGGCTCGTCAAGCAGCAGCACATCAGGCTCGAGGACAAGCGCGCGCGCGAGCAGGACACGTCGCTTCATGCCGCCCGACTGCGCGCGGAATTCGTCGTCCTCGGGCAGTTCCAGCTTGCCAAGCACCTGGGTCACGCGGCGGTCGAGATCCCAGCCGTTGGCCGCCTCGATGCGCGACTGCACATCGGCCAGCGCGCGCATGTCGCTGTCGTCGACGAGATGGTGGACAAGGTGATGGTATTCGGCGAGCAGCTTGCCGATATCACCGAGCGCGCCAGCCACGACGTCGAAGATCGAGCCGTCGGTGCCCTGCGGCACTTCCTGGGCCAGCCGTGCGACGACAACACCGGGCGACACGCGCACTTCACCATCATCGGGATGGATCTCGCGATCGATCAGCTTGAGCAAGGTCGATTTTCCGGCGCCGTTGCGCCCGACCACGCAGACACGCTCGCGCGGTTCCAGCGCGAATTCGACATCGTCGAGCAGCAGCGGGCCGCCGATGCTGTAGTCGAGTTTGCGCAGTTCAATCAGGGCCATGGAAGTCGCCAGCAGGAATTGGGGAGGATCGCCAGGGCAAGCCGGATCCGGGATTTGGGCCAAGGCATCGCGAAACGACGCGCAAGACGGGATTGTGCATGGTCCGACTGTCGTCAATGCCAGGACTGATGGCACTGTAGACTGCATCGGCAGCGCGCAAGGCTATCGGCCTGAGGATGTCACTCAGGGCCGGCAGTACCTATCGGGGAGTCCATCATGTCGATCAGCCGACGCAATATTATCAAGTTGGGCGCCCTTGCAACTGCCCTTGGTCTTTCCGCGCGCGGAATTCGCGCCCAGACGACACAGCAATCGAGTGGAAAGTCCTTGCGCATCCTTGTCCTCGGCGGCACCGGCTTCATCGGCCCGCACCAGGTGCGCTACGCCGTCTCGCGCGGCCACCAGGTCAGCGTGTTCAATCGCGGACAACGCCAGGCCGACCTGCCGTCTGGCGTCGAGCATCTCAACGGCGACCGCGATGTCGGCAAGCTCGATGCACTGAAGGGTCGCGAGTGGGATGTCTGCATCGACAATCCGACCAGCGTGCCGTTCTGGGTGCGCGACGTCGGCCGCATCCTCAAGGGCAAGATCGGGCACTACGTTTTTGTCTCGACGATTTCGGCGTATGCCGACAACAGCCAACCTCATGCGAACGAGGATTCCGCGCTCGCGACGTACGCCGGCAAGGACGCGATGAAGGAGACGCGCGAGACGCTGAAGGCGGACATGGGCCTCTACGGACCGCTGAAGGCAGCCAGCGAACGTGAAGCAGCGCGCTGGTTTCCGGGCATCACGACGATCATCCGTCCGGGCCTGATCGTGGGTCCAGGCGATGCCACGGATCGCTTCACCTATTGGCCGGTGCGCCTCGCCCGCGGTGGCGAGGTGCTTGCTCCGGGCGACGGCAGCGATCCCGTGCAGTTCATCGATGCGCGCGATCTCGCCGAATGGATGATCCGCATCGTCGAGGCGCGCCGTTTCGGCACCTACAACGCCACTGGACCGGATTACCCGCTGAGCATGGCGGCGATGCTGCACGGTATTCGTGCAACCGGGAGCGCCGGCGCACGCCTGACCTGGGTACCGACCGATTTTCTTGAGGCACAGAAATTGTCGGCCTGGTCGGACTTGCCGGTCTGGATTCCGGCCCAGGGCGAAACGGCAGGCTTTGCCTCACGCGACAACCAACGCGCGCTCGCCGCCGGGCTGGGCTTCCGACCGCTCGCGGCGACCGCGAACGATACCCTCGCCTGGTTCGACACGTTGCCGGCGCCACGGCGATCGAAGCTGCTCGCGGGCCTCAGCGCGGAGCGAGAAGTCGAGGTGCTCGCCGCCTGGCACGCGAGCGGCAAGGGCAACCGATGAAGCTGATCGCCGGATCCCGCTCCGCCAGCAGCGGCGACGAGGCGCCGGATATCGATCCGGCAATCCGCTGCAGCCGGTGCGAGGCGACCTGCTGTCGCCTGACCGTGCATGTCATGTCCGACGATCCGACTCCCGACTACTTCATCGACCAGGACGAGCACGGGATGGACGTGATGCGCCGGCTCGATGACGGCTGGTGCACGGCGCTCGACCGCGCGACGATGCGCTGCACGATCTATTCAATGCGGCCGCTGGTCTGCCGGGACTTCGACATGGGTGGCCGCGACTGCCGTGAAGTACGCGCCAATGAGCGAGGGCTGGCCATTACCGTTGTCCAGGGCAACGCCGATCCTTGATCGGCATGCCCATCAGGGTTGCAAGCCCGAATCGGCTGCCAAATAATCCTCGCGACCTCGGGAGGCGCCTTGCGCAAACAGTTGGTGGCCTATGGCTTGTTCCTCGCGGCGGGAACCGCTGCGCTGCAGTGGCTCGACTACCAGCGCCTGGTCCGTTCGCATGCGGGCGACATCTACGTTTTCCTCATCGCGATCGCCTTCCTCGCTCTGGGCGTCTACCTCGGCGCCCGTGTTTTCGGCAAGTCGGGACACGTCGTGATCGACGGCAATCCGCGGGCCCTTGAAGCGCTGGGCATCAGCCCGCGCGAACTGGATGTGCTCAGGGAAATCGCCGCCGGTCGCTCCAACAAGGAAATCGCCGCGCGCCTGAACGTGTCGCCAAATACGGTGAAGACCCATATCGCGCGGCTGTTCGAAAAACTCGGCGCGAAGCGGCGCACCGATGCCATCAATCGCGCGAGGGAGCTCGGGATCGTCTCGTGATTGCGGGTGAATCGGGCAAAATCACCTTTTCGGGCGATTGCCGGATACCCCGACCAGAGCGCAAATAGACCGACATCCACCACGGGGAAACGCGTCATGCTCAAGCAGATTCTCAAGTTCGGCCTGATCGCCGGCCTCATCGTCGGCATTCCGTTGTCGATCCTCTGCCTCACCCTGAAGGACGAGCCACCCGCGGACTGGGGCATGGTCGTCGGCTACCTGACCATGCTCATCGCGTTCACGACGATCTTCGTCGCGATCAAGCGCCAGCGCGACATCGATCGGGGCGGCGTGATCGGCTTCTGGCCAGCCTTGGGCCTCGGCCTCGGCATCAGCCTGGTCGCCAGCATCGTTTACGTACTCGCCTGGGAAGCATCGCTCGCGATCACTGGCGTCGATTTCGCCAATACCTTCGCCAACGTGATGATCGAGCAGGAAAAAGCCAAGGGCGTCAGCGCCGAGGCACTCGCCCGGTTCACTGCCGACATGGACCAGTTCCGCATCCAGTACGCCAATCCGCTGTTTCGCATGCCGATGACGTTCGCCGAGATCTTCCCGGTTGGCCTGCTCGTATCGCTGATTTCAGCCGCCTTGCTGCGCAACAGCCGCTTTCTTGCCGCGAAACGCAGCTGACACGCAAGCAGCGCGCCATCGGGATTCGACGATCCTGTCCGCGGTGCGGGCGGTTTTTCCCGATTCGGCGCGCCGCCTGGTCCTACTTGTCGACAACCCGATTGCGGCCTGCCGCCTTCGCCTTGTACAACGCACGATCGGCCGCCTTGAGTACGTCGGATGCGTCGCCGGAATTGTTAGCACGTCGCGCCAGGCCGATACTGATCGTGACCTTTACCTCGGCAGGCGCCGCGCCGGCTGCTTTCGGGCTGCGCTTCCCCGATGGCACTGAACGGACCGGCACGCGCAGCTTCGCGACCCGAGCACGCAGGTCCTCGCAGGCCTGGGCCGCATCGCGGGCGCGCGCTCCGGTGAACAGCAGGCAGAACTCCTCGCCGCCATAGCGGTACGGGTCCCCGCCACGCGTGGATTTCAGCTGTTCGGCAATCGCCTTGAGCACGCGATCGCCGGCACCGTGCCCATGCCGGTCATTGAACGCCTTGAAGTGGTCGACGTCGATCATCGCCACTGCGTAGTCACCGCTGAGTCGGGTCAGGGCCTCATCGAGCGAACGCCGATTCGGCACCCCGGCCAGTCCGTCGACGAACGCCATGTTGTAGGAGAACAGCAGGATCGCGAACAGCGCGATCGCCCCCGCCACGGCGAGCAGATCGCTGGACGCACCCGCCTGCATCGACGGCAGCAGCGCGATGCCGCTGACCACGAGCACGAAGCTCAGCGCCGCATCCATCGGACTGCGCTGGATGATCCAGCGCACCATGCAGAACACCGCTCCGACCAGCACGAGTCCAGCCGCAACGGTTCCGCTGTTCCAGGGCAGCCAGCCCAACGGAAATGCCTCGCGCAATCCAGGCCAGATATGTGCGGGTGCCATCAGCGTCAGCCACACGGCAATCGCCAGCAAGCCGAGCAGCACGAGGTTGCGTCGCGCGCGCAATCGACGCTCCGGCATCGCTGCCGCACCCAGCAGCAGGCAAGGTGCAAACATGCGTGCGGCCTCCATGCCGCGCTCGACGGGCAAGACATGGCCGAACCCTCCGAGCGCCAGCGAGGCGCAAGTCAGGATCGCGAGAACCATCACCGCGCGATTGCGGTGGAAACCGAGTGCCAGCAGCAATGCGATCGCGTTGAGCAACGGCGCCGCGAGCTGCGGCCAGGATGGCGTCGTGATCACCTCGAAGTATCTCCCTGGATCATTCCTGGAAACGTCGTCCGCAAGATTGCACGTGCAAGCGACGCGCCTCAGCGCATCAACTCGTAAGGTCCGCCGCGCGTCAGTGCGCGCTGGTACGCCGGGCGGGCATGGATGCGGGCCAACCAGTCGGACAGGTGCGACTGCTTGCCGCCGAGCCCGCCGCGCGCGGCAAAAGCCTCGACCGGGAAACTCATCTGGATGTCTGCAGCCGTGAATTCCGCGCCCGCGAACCAGTCACGATCCTCGAGTTCGCTTTCCAGAAAGGCGCGATGCTGGTTGAGCTGAGGCGCGATGAAGGTGCCCAGTACCTTGTCGGCAATGGCCTTGGCGATCGGCCGCGCGAAGAACGGCATCGGTTGCTTCGGAATACGCGAGAACACCAGGCTCATCAGCAAGGGCGGCATCGCCGAACCCTCGGCGTAATGCAGCCAGTAGTTATAGCGCCGCTGCTCCGGCGTGCCGTGGGCCGGCTTGAGCCTGCCCTTGCCGTAACGATCGACGAGATACTCGACGATCGCACCCGATTCCGCGACGC
>ENA-UOWO01000659-UOWO01000659.1-activated-sludge-metagenome-genome-assembly--contig:-NODE-659-length-48299-cov-8.969841_pt1 | contig 48299 bp, 38 predicted proteins | sample MGYA00238148_ERZ761564 | MGnify/ENA primary metagenome ERZ761564 (study PRJEB28885, sample SAMN05720194) | activated sludge metagenome | isolation source: Anaerobic digester | place: USA... | reverse complement strand
TGGATGGAACGCTGGCTTGGGAGTAACCTGGGTTACGAAACCTGAGCCGATGGTCCACGTAGAACGGGGCCACACGGATGAGACTCCCCTTCATCGCGATAGCGTTCCTCGGCCTCGGCAACCTCGTTCTGGCGCAATCCCCTATTGGGTTGACGCAGGAGAACGGCGATTGTACGGGTGCGATCGTCATCGCTGATTCCATCTATCACCAGTCGCAAGCGGTCCGAGGCTTTGGTAACAAGCTGGAGATCAAGGAGAATCCCATGGAGGACCTACAGTGGTTCGAACGGGAACACCATAGCACATGGTACAAGTTCCGTAGCCCGTCCGATACGCGGATCACCTTTGAGATCATCCCGGATAACATCGAGGACGACATTGATTTCCTGGTGTTCGAGGGCGCTATTCCGGGTATCTGTGATAAGATCGCTTCACGTCAGGTCCAGCCGATCCGTAGTAACATCTCCAGGAACGACAAGAGCAACCGCTCCATCTGTGGGCTAAGGATGGACGCACCGGACGATTTCGTACGGAGTGGTGTGGGAAGCAGTTTCAGCCGAGCCATCGACGTGAAGAAGGGCGACTTGCTCTACCTCGTGGTGGATTATCAGGACCGACCACTGGCAGGATACACCATCCATTTCCATTACGACCCGCCTCCGCCGCCTGAACCGGTGGAGACCGAAGCGGAGAAGAAGCTCAAGCAGCAACTACTGATCAACGTGGTGGATGCGGCTACCGGTGAACCCATTGAGACCAACCTCACCATCGACGGCATGCAGTTCGACAAGGTGGTGGAGGCCAAGGGAAAGAGCAGTTACATGTATGAGATGGACGCTTACCGCAACCTGAAGATCGGCTGCGTGCGCAAGGGCTACATGTTCCAGACGGTGAAGGTCAAGGGAACCATGGACCCCACAGTGAAGGTGGAGGTCCGGCTCACCCCCATTTCACCGGGTGCCCGTGTCATCCTGGATGACATACGGTTCGTGGGCAACGAGGATAAGGTGATGCGTCAATCCGAGGCATCCATGCTCATGCTCCTGCGGTTTCTTCAGGAGAATGCCAAGGTGAAGATCGAGGTGGAAGGGCATGTGAACGGGCCGACGTTCAAGAACAAGAAGGAGTTCGTGGACCTGAGCACAGCACGGGCCAAGACCGTGTATGACTTCCTGCTGGTCAACGATGTCGAACCGGGCCGCATCTCCTACGTGGGCTTGGGCAATTCACAGATGCTCTACCCCGAGCCCAAGAACAAGGAACAGAGCGAGGCCAACCGTCGCGTGGAGATCAAGGTCCTGGGTATGTGAGCCGGGTGCACACCTTTCGACACGCAGGTCCACCGTTCGTCATATGACCCGCTCCCTGCGGACCGTACCGGATAGTTTTGGTGCTTGGGGTCGCTATTCGGCCCCGTCGAACACCATGCGTGCTCCACTGGTATCCGTTCTCCTACTCGTAACCGTAACCCTGCAGGCTCAGCAACGCTGGACTTTGGAACAGTGCGTCCAGCTGGCCGAAGAACGCAACCTCACCATGCGCAATGCCGCCTTGGACGGGGAGTTCGCCGCTACCAGTGCGGATCAGGCCAAATGGGATCTCTTGCCCAACTTGAACGCAGCGGGCACCCATGGATACAACTACGGTCGGGTCGTGGACCGGTTCACCAACACCTTCGCCACGGACCGGGTGCGCACGAACAACTTCTTCCTGAGCTCCGACCTTTCGCTGTTCGAGGGCTTCCGAAAGCAGAACACCTTGCGTCAGGCGCGCTTGACCGAGGACGCAGCCATGAAAGGCCATGAAGCAGCGCGCAACGATATCCGTACGCAGGTGGCCAACGCCTTCCTCAACGTGCTGGCGTTGCGCGAACGGGCAAGGGTGGCACAGGAGCAGATCGGCACCACCCAGCAACAGATCGACCGGGTGGAGCAGTTGGTGGACGCAGGCCGCAGCCCCCGAGCCGAAGTGCTCAACCTGGTGTCGCAACGGGCACAAGAAGAATTCACCCATACCGACCTGCTGAACCAATTGGACCTGGCACGGCTGGACCTTGCCACGCTCATGCAGTTGACGCCGGAAGAAGCCGCTTCGTTCGATGTCATGGCACCGGGAGTTGAGCTGCTGTCGATCACCGAACCCACCCAGCAGGCGGATGCCGTGTTGGCCGAGGTATTGCGGAACAATCCAGCCTATGCTCAGGCGGAGCTCAATGTGCAGAGCGCGGAGCGCGGCATATCCGTTGCGCAGTCGGGCAGCCTTCCCAGTCTGGTCTTCAGCGCTTCCGCTGGTACCGGGTATTCGGGTCGCAATGTGGAGCCTATCGGAGACCCCATCATCGGAGACCCCACGGTCATCGGGTTCACGGGCTCCGGCGAGGACGTGTTCACTCCCACGGTGGACTTCGACACGCGCACCAAGGCGTTCGGGACCCAATTGGATGACAACCTGAACGAATCGTTGAGCTTCACGTTGAGCGTGCCGTTGTTCAACAACATGCGCAACAGGACCCAGGTGGATCAGGCACGGATCCGGAAGGAGCAGGCTGTGAACCAGCGCGAGCAACGTCGGAACGCCCTGCAACGGGATGTGCTCAGCGCGATCACGGCACAGCGGTCCGCATTCCGTCAATTCGAGAGCGCCAGGCGTGCCACCGAAGCTGCGGAAGAAGCCCTGCGCTACGCCCAGGAGCGGTTCACGGCTGGTGTGATCACCGCTGTGGAATTGAACGCGACGAAGAACAATGCCAACCGCAGTGCGGCCGATATGATCAATGCCCGGTACAACTACTTGATGGCGGTGAAGAGCTTGGAGATCCTTCAAGGCCTGCCGATCACGCTGTAGGTCGGTCTCGACACTTGCACGCAGCCTTCGAATGCGGTTCCTTCGCGGCCCATGGCCTTGATCCTCGCATTGGAGACCGCAACGAAGCTCTGCTCAGTGGCTGTGGGCCGTGATGGCGTGTGTATTGCCACGCGTGATCTCTTGAGCGAGAAGCTCAGCCATGCGGAACGTGTGAATCTCTTCATTGCCGAGGTCATGCAGGAAGGTGACCTTGCGCTCTCGGATATCGATGCCGTGGCTGTTGGTATCGGACCCGGCAGCTACACGGGCTTACGGATCGGCCTCAGCGCCGCAAAAGGACTGTGCTACGCCTTGGACAGGCCGATCATCGGTATCCCTACCCTCGCAACACTGGTGCAGGCAGCGCGCAACACGCATGGTCCATTCACTGCTGAACCATGGCCCATGATCGATGCGCGACGGATGGAGGTCTTCACGCAAGCCTTCACGAGCACAGGTGGGCCGATCGGTGCGGTGTCTCCGTTGGTGTTGGACACTTCCTTTACCGGGGTGGAGGTTACTCGGCTGGTCTTCGGTGATGGAGCGGACAAGGCATCGGAGCTTTGGTCGGGAGCCACGAACGTTGACCATCTGCCTGGGGTCGTACCGTCCGCACGCCATATGTTGCCCCTAGCGGAAGAACGGTTCCGCTCCGCACGGTTCGATGATCTGGCCTATCTGATACCTGACTATGGCAAGGAGGCCAACGTGACCCAGCCACGGAAGCACGGGGCTGGTTAGCGTGGTCAGTCGCGTCCACGTTTCGTGCGGCCCCTGAAGGGGGATGAACCTACAGTCCTGCAAGGATCGTCAACAAGGCGATCATGGGCACATCTCCGACCACCTGAAGGATGGCATCCGTGCGATGGACGAATGGGCCTTCAGCCAGGAACACGGTGTTGCCATCGATGAGGAAGGCTCCATCAGACCTTGTGCAGAACGCCCCTTCACCCCGGTAGACCTTCGTCCCTTCCAGGATCAATGCACACGCTCCCTTCGTACAAAAGGTGCCCTGACAGCGGAACAACTTGTCACCGTCAGCCCGGAACGCGCCTTGCCCTTTGGTCCCGAAAGCGTCCTGACTGTGGAACACTTCCTCTTCAGTGAACACGTAGATGCACGGTCCACGCTGCCCGAATGGGCCAAGGGCTTGGTAGATACGACCATCCTCCACCACGAATGCAGCATCACCAACGGTCCCGAAAGGACCATACGCCCAGCGCACCAACCCGGACCCGGCCACTACCAAGTGGGCAAAGGGCAATAACAGCAGGAGGAGGGTCGTGCGCTTCAACGGAACTCTGTGGTATAACGCACCACATGAATGATGCCGCTTTTGATGTCCTTGGTGAGGCGCCCCCGCAGGAGTAGCGTACTATCCTCGTACACGTATTCGTCCTGCTGCACGTGTTCATCATCGTGCCACAGCGTTCCGGACCTCACGTTCCCGGCGCTATCATAGGTCCAGGTGCGGCGTGACATCCGTGGCTGGGCGATATCCGGTTGTTCCACGCGCTCGGACAATCGTCCTTGTTCGTCATAACGAAAGGTGATGCGTGATGATCGGTTGCTGATCAGGTACCGGTCCTCGATGATATGTAGGTACCCCAAGTGGTCCTGGATCCGGAGTTGCTCGCGGTAGGGGAGGCCAAGTTCGTTGATGAAGACCTGTCTGGTGGTGCTGTCGTTCACATGTTCATGCCGGTAGTGCTCGTCGCTGATCGCGGTGACCTCACCAGGGATGAGCGCGTAGCGATCGGTGCCCAGATTGGCCACCCGGGCGTAGGTCTGACGCACTGGCCGGCCTTGTGTATCGCGCAGGATTCGCAGGGAGAAATGACCAGTGAGGTCGTTCCTCAGCCGCTCCAATTCGCGGCCCTGTGCATCGAAGGTCACGGCCACCGAGGTGGTGTCACGCCCGCTTCCTGGCTGACCATAAGAGTGGTTCGCATAGGTCGTGCGGCCCTCCCCGTCGAAACGGTACATGTGTTTCTCACGCTGTGGCGACATGGGCCTATCATCGCGCTTGATGAGCCGTTCGCCCACCATGGCCGCGATATGGTTGCGTGCGATGAACGTGGGATTGAAGCGCAGTTCCCCAGGGTCCTCGGTACCAGGAGCGATCAACACCATCTGACCGTGGGTCGCCGTGGTGCCCAAGAGCAGGAACAGGAATGTGGAGCGGATCATGACAGGAGACGAAGGGCTTCTTCCGTGCTGGTCACGGGCAATTGGCAGGTTTGGTCCACGCATACGAAGATCCGGGTGTCGGGTCCTATGCGGTCGTGCATCAAAGGCAGGTCCGATGCGTGTGTTGCACCTGCGAAGAGGCAGTTGGGGACCGATCGTGTGTGGAAGCCAGCACGCACGCGCAGGGCATCAGGACCGGTAATGACCACTTCACGGAATGGGTACGCGAACTGGTGCATCAGTCGGATCCAGTTGGCATGTCCGGCGGGATGTTCGAGTACCTGTGATCGCATGGCTTTTTCCATACGTGCGCTCGACGCAATGTACCGGTCATCGGCGCATAGGCGACCCAACAGGAACAAGGACCGCGCGAAGGAGGAATTGGAGGAAGGCATGACGGAATCCGCGATCTCACGGTGTCGGGTGATCAAGGGAGGGTCAAGATCGCTGGTGAAATGGAACAGGCCGGTGACCGGATCGTGATAGTGACGAATGGCATGCTCCGCCAAGGCCCGTGCCTGCTGGATCCAGCTTTCCTTGAAGGTGATCTGGTACAGGGCGAGCAGTGCGTCGATCACGAAGGCATGGTCCTCCAGGTAGCCATTGATACCGGCTTGTCCATCCTTCACGCTGTGCCAGAGCCCACCATCGGATCGCTTGCAGCAGGACAAGAGTTGTTCCATGCCACGCACCGCCCGTTGCGACCAGGCCTCTTCGCCGAACGCGTAATGGGCATCGCAGTAGGCCTTCACCATCAGTGCGTTCCAACTGGTCAGGCACTTGTCGTCCAACCCCGGTGGCGTGCGCTGGTCCCGGGCCTTCATCAATACGGCGCGGATCGCGGCGATGCGTTCACGCAATTCCGCTTTGGGAATACCGAACGACAAAGCGAATGTGTGGTCGTCCGAGGCGCGGAGCAGGATGTGGTCACCATTTTCCCAATGCCCGCGCTCGTTCACTTGGAAGTACGCCGCTGCAAGGTCGAACTCGGATCCGAGCAGGTCTTCCATTTCGCCCCGTTGCCATACATAGAAGCGCCCTTCCACACCGTCGGTATCGGCATCCAGGGCGCTGTACCACAGTCCATCCGGTGCGGTCAACCGGTCCTCGATGAAAGATAGGGTGAGGCGCACCGTGTCGGCATAGAGTTCATTGGGACGGTGCTGATGTGCGGCCGCATATACGCTCACCAATTGAGCGTTGTCGTAAAGCATTTTCTCGAAATGCGGCACCTTCCAGATCACGTCGGTACTGTAGCGTGCGAACCCGCCCCCCAGTTGGTCGAAGATGCCGCCAAGGGCCATGCGCTCGAGGGTCAGATGTACATGCTCCACCAATTCCTGGTCATTGGCCAAAAGACCGTGTTCCAGCAGCATGTGTAGTTCCACGGGTAAGGGGAACTTGGGCGCACGGTCCATTCCCCCGTGGCGTCGGTCGAAATTTGGCACCAGGCTACGGACCGCGTTATGGACGGCCTTCCGATCGAGCGGGGAATCAAGTTCGACAGGTTCCACCACGTTGCTGGCCACCAGACCAAGCCGCAAACGTTCGGCATGTTGGATGACCCGGTCGGGGTCTTGTTCATAGGTCCTTGCCAATCCTAGGAGCACCTGTTCCCATTGGGCGCGTGGGAAGTAGGTTCCGCCATGCATGGGTCGACCATCGGATAGTGCGAAGCAGTTCAATGGCCACCCCCCGCGCCCTGTCATCAGTTGCACCGCGCTCATATAGACGTGGTCCACGTCCGGCCGTTCTTCGCGGTCCACCTTGATACAGATGAAGTTCGCGTTCATCACGGCCGCGATGGATCCGTCCTCGAAACACTCGCGTTCCATCACATGGCACCAGTGGCAGCTGCTGTAGCCGATGGAAATGAGGAGCAGTTTGTTACTTGCTCGTGCCGCTTCGAAGGCTTCCTCGCCCCAAGGGTACCAATCCACCGGGTTGTGGGCATGTTGGAGCAAATACGGGCTCCGCTCGGTGATCAAGCGGTTGGCGGTACGCTCGTTGTGCTGTTCCTTCGCGGCCATGGTCCATCAAAGGAACACCTCCTTGGAGCCGCAAGGAAGAGGTCCGCGGCCTGTGCATCAACAGCCTGTCGTGAAGGGCATCGTAAAGGACCAACGATGGCCGAGCACATTGATGGGCTTGGGGATCTTCGTCGGACTGGGCAGCATGGTCACCGTCGTACCCTGGACACTGATCGCGCCCGGGCTGTTGTTCCGGATCTTCTTGATCCTGTGCTTTGCGGGGAATTTGTTCGGGTACGCTCGTTCCGGCTTGCGCTTGGGCATGGAGCGCTTGGAGTGGTTCCTCTTCAACCTGCTCGCTGTGGGGCCCATCGTGATGTCGTTGCTCCTCTGGTTGAACTACCTGGGCCATGGTCCCGAAGTGGTCACGGACCATGATGTCCTGGAGGTGAGGGAGGTCAATGGCTTCCTGGTCTATACCTATCGCGATGATTTCTTACGGGAGCACCACCTGGCGCGATGGTCGCATCGCGACAGCTATCCCATAGTCGGGAACCGTATGCATATCAGCCTGGCGGCTGGGCTGTTGGGTGTTCCCGTGGTGGTCCGGAAGCAACCCTTCGTATCAGGGTCGTGAGCTGCGCAGGTCGATCCGCTCCTCCAATTCGAATGGGAAGCGCTTGCGCAACATACCGGAGCGAGCAAGAACGGTGCCTTTGATACCCAACTTCATTTCGCCGCTGAGCGCCCCACCGATCATCATCATCAACAATGGTCCGCCAGCAAGGTCAGCGTGCAGGTGAACGGGGTAGATCTGTTCGGACCGCTTGTTCAGTGTCAATGCGGAATCCAAGCGTCCCTTGCCCACATATGTGTCATTGAGATAGAGGTCCACATCGGGGTCCTCCACACTGATCCGATAGCCGTTGGGGTTGTTCACCAGCACGTCCACGCGCAAGGCTATGGTCCTGCCATCCATCCTCAACACCTCCACTTCCTTGATATCGCGCAACTCCACCTCCTCATACGCCGAGCAGCTGGAGAACAGAAAGGGTATGAGGATGCTCAAGAGGAAGAACGCCCCCGTTCGATACGCTCGGGAAGTGTCGCCAAGGTGTTGCATTCGTTGACAGGGGCAAAGGCCGTACCGGACCGATCAAGCCTTGAAGCCGCTGGCTGCGAAATGACGGAAGAAGCGGGGAATGGTGCGGATGCCGATGAAGTAGTTGAATACGCCGTACTTCTCGTTGGGACTGTGGATGTTGTCGCTATCCAATCCGAACCCGAACAGGACGGTCTTCAGTCCCAACTCCTTCTCGAACAAGGCCACGATAGGGATGGAGCCACCACCACGGGTGGGGATGGGCTTCTTGCCGAACGTCTCCTCCATGGCCTTGCTTGCTGCCAGATAGGCCGGGCTGTCGATCGGTGTCACTGCGGCTTCGCCACCATGGTGGGGCTTGACGACCACGCGTACACCAGGAGGTGCGATACGCGTGAAATGGTCCTGGAAGAGTTTGGTGATCACATCGCTCTTTTGGTCAGGGACCAATCGCATACTGATCTTGGCGTAGGCCTTGGAGGGTAGTACCGTCTTTGCACCCTCGCCGATGTAGCCACCCCAGATGCCGTTGACGTCCAAGGTTGGGCGGATACTGCTCCGCTCCTCGCTCGTGTAGCCCTTTTCGCCGCGCACCGCGTCGATGTCAAGGTCCTTCATGTAGTCGGCTTCATTGAACGGGGCTTCGGCCAGGGCCTCACGTTCAGCCTTGTTCAGTTCCTGCACAGCATCGTAGAAGCCGGGGATGGTGATCCGACGATCGGCATCGTGCATGCTGGCGATCATCTCGCAGAGCGCATTGATCGGATTCGCCACCGCTCCACCATAGACACCACTGTGCAGGTCACGGTTGGGGCCGGTCACCTCCACCTCCAGATAACTGAGGCCACGAAGCCCGGTATTGATGCTGGGCACATCGTTGGCTATCATGGATGTGTCGCTGATGAGGACCACGTCCGCTTTGAGGCGGTCCTTGTTGGCGGCTACGAAAAGCCCGAGGTTATCGCTACCCACCTCTTCCTCCCCCTCGATCATCACCTTCACATTGCAGGGCAATCCATCGCTCTTCACCATGGCCTCGATGGCCTTCACATGCATGTAGAACTGGCCTTTGTCGTCTGCACTTCCTCGGGCGTAGATCATGCCCTCCTTGATCACCGGTTCGAACGGACCGCTATGCCAAAGATCCAGAGGGTCAGGAGGTTGCACGTCATAGTGGCCATAGACGAGAACTGTCGGTAAGGCAGGGTCGATCATCTTCTCCCCATATACGATGGGGTGACCCGCGGTCGGGCACACCTCGACCTTGTCCAAGCCAGCCTCTACCATGCGTTGTTTCACCGCTTCGGCACATCGTGCCACCTCCGCCTTGTACTTGGGGTCCGCACTCACACTTGGTATGCGGAGGAGGTCCAATAATTCGTTCAGGAAGCGGTCCTCGTGGGTCTTGATGTAGGCGTCGGTGGCGTTCACGGTTGCTGCGTTCTAAGGGCACCAAAGATAGACCCGGGCCCGCGTATGGAACGTTCAGGAGGACAAGGTCCGACCATTTCTGTTGGCATCCGGGCAACCTTTTGGACCTGCGTTCGGTCCTCAATCCGATCGGATCCCTTAGTTTCATCGCTCCATTGACCATGGCCCACTTGAATCAGCGCCCCATCCTCGCCGTGCTCGCCTTAGCGGTCTCGTCCGCAGCCATGGCACAACTGGCGGTGGATAACACGTTGTTCCCGACCCAGTTGGTGCAGAATGTGCTGCTTGGCGGCGGTGTCACCGCCACGAACATCACCTTCAATGGCGGGCCGGGGAACATCATGAGCGAGCAGATCGGGAGCTTTGATGGCACGGCCAGCAATGTGGGCCTGGACGCAGGTGTGATCATGGCTACCGGCGATATCCAAGTGGCGCTCGGTCCGAACGACCAAGGTGGATCCACCGAAGGCGGGGGCAACTTCGGTTCAGGGGATCCGGACCTGGAACTGTTGAGCGGAGTCTCGACGAACGATGCAGCCATTCTCGAGTTCGATTTCGTGCCCACAGGGGATAGTTTGAAGTTCCGCTATGTGTTCTCCTCGGAGGAGTATGATGAATACGTGTGCGGCACGGTGAATGACGCCTTCGGGTTCTTCTTGAGTGGACCGTCCATTGCCGGACCCTACAGCAATGGCGCGATCAACATCGCGTTGGTGCCGGGTACACAGATACCAGTATCGATCAACACGGTGAATAATGGTAGCGTGGGTTCCACCGTATTCCCCCCGGATGATGGGACGAATTGCGAGAACCTTGACCCCAATTGGCAAGCCAATAGTGGATTCTTCGTCTCCAACACGGGTACCACGATCGAGTTCGATGGATCGACCGTGGTATTGACGGCCTTCGCCATCGTGGAGTGCGGGCAGCAGTACCATATCAAGATGGCAATTGCCGATGGTGGGGACACCGCGTTCGATTCGGCAGTGTTCCTGGAGGCCGGCAGCTTCACGAGCACGGGTCAGGTGCAACCCACGCTGACCAATGGCTTCGGGGTGAACGGCGATATCCTATTGGAAGGCTGTGGCCCATATGAACTGGTCTTTACGCGCCTGGGTGACCTCAATAACTCTGATACGGTCACGTATCTCTATGCAGGAACGGCAACGGAGGGCGTGGATTACGCGCCGGCCCTGCCCAACCAGATGATCTTCGACCCCGGTGTGGAGTCGCTCGTGTTCAATTTGGATGTGCCGTTCGATCCGGATGGCCCTGAGACCTTGGTCATCAATGTGGAGCAACTGGTGGCGTGCGCCGGGGTCGTGGTGGAGACCGTGTTCACCTTCACCATCGACAGCCCTCCACCCTTGGATGTGGTGACCACGGACATCAATGGGGTGTGCGGCCAGACCCACTCATTGGCACCCACGGTCACTGGTGGCATGGGTGAGTATGAGTTCGTTTGGAGCACCGGCGAGACCACCCCGACCATTTCGGTGGCTCCCGAGGTCACCACGACCTATTACTTCACGGTCAGCGACATCTGTGCGGTGGTCCCTGTCCAGGATAGTATCACCGTGACCTTGCCGGTCTACCTACCGTTGGAGATCGAGGTTTCCCCTGATATAGCAGTGGATTGCCTCGCGACCGAGGAGATCGCTGTCGTCAGCACGACCGGCGGCGACGGGGACTATGACTACGCATGGACCTTGGCCGGTGTGCCGGTAGGGAATGGTTCCACGCTCACCGTGCCATCCAGTTCCCCTGTGTTTTATGTGGTCACCGTTTCGGAAGGATGCGGCAGTTCAGTACAGGATAGTGTGCAGGTCAGCACGGTGCCCTTGGATCCGATCGTGATCACGACAACAGGTGATACCACAGTGATCTGTGCCGGGGATTCCGCTTCGGTCGGCATCGTGTCCATCACGGGTGGCAACGGCGTGTACAACAGGACCTGGCGTGACCCACAAGGGAACATCCTCGGTTCCGGAGCATCCATCGAGATGCCGGTCCCCCTCGATGCGACCTATACCATCGAGGTTGCCGACCAATGCGGTAATACGGCTGATGCCAGTGTCCGGATGCTGTTGCCCGTCTATGCTCCTTTCCAACTGATGATGCCGCTGGACAAGCTCCTGTGTGCCGGGGACAGCATGCTTGTTCAAGCCGTGGTGACCGGCGGGTCGGGCTATTATACCATTGCATGGATGGATAGCATCCACAGCGATCCGGTGCGGTGGGAGGCACCCATGGCTGATACCCGCTATACGGTCTCGGTGACCGATCGATGCGGGGAGCAGTTGACAGGTTCCACGGATATCGCGGTGGAGCATGTGAGTGTGGGCATCGTGGTGACGAACAAGGGCCAGGATGATTGGTACCTCCAGGCGGCCACGCTGCCCTATGCACGCACTTGGCTGTGGGACATGGGAGATGGCACCAAGTACCGTGGGGATGAACTCTATCACAGTTACTTCGATACCGACGACCATTGGGCCTCCTTGTCGATCATCACCCCGAATGGCTGCGTGGGCAAGGACTCCGTACTGCTCAAACCACCCGCGCAGTTCCACTTCCCGAATGCATTCACACCCGATGGTGATGGGATCAATGATCTGTTCGCTCCAGTGAGTGCCGAGATCACGGAATACGAGATCGCTATCTTCGACCGGTGGGGAGAACAGGTGTACACTTCATTGGCATTGAACACCCCTTGGGATGGTTCCGTGAATGGCAGTGGCCCTGCGACAACCGGTGTCTACGTGTACAAGTACCGCGTCGCAGGCCTTTATTTCGCCCCACAGGAAGGATTTGGTCACGTCACCCTGCTCAGGGGTACCACTACAGCACCGTAACGAATGAACATGCGTAAGGCACACCTTTTCTCATCACTCGGTCTTGTACTGTTCGCCGCACCGGCGTTCGGACAACTGCAGGTGGATAATACCCAGACCCCACTCGAACTGCTTCAGAACGTGTTGCTGGGCGAAGGTGTCACGGTCACCAACGTGACCTATAATGGCGTCCCCGGGGATGTGGTCGATGAGCAGGCGGGGTCCTTTACAGGGGCGCTGGGAAGCATCGGCTTGGAATCGGGTATCATGCTGGCCACCGGTAACGTGAGCGTGGCCTTGGGACCCAACGATGAAGGAGGATCCACCGAGGGCGGTGGCAATGCCGGTGTCGGCGACCCTGACCTGGAAATACTTGCTGGAGTGACCACGAACGACGCTTCCATCCTGGAGTTCGATTTCGTCCCGGTGGGTGACTCCATCACGTTCCGTTATGTGTTCGCATCAGAGGAATACAACGAGTATGTCTGTGGAACGGTGAATGACGTCTTCGGTTTCTTCCTCAGCGGTCCAGGGATCACTGGACCTTTCAGCGGGAATGCCGCCAATTTGGCCTTGGTGCCTGGGTCTGTCATTCCGGTATCCATCAATACGGTCAACAACGGTACAGTGGGTGACTTCGGGCAGGAAGTGAATTGCTCCTCGCTCGACCCGAACTGGACCGGGAACAACATCTATTACCTCGATAACGGAGCCAGCATCGAGGTGCAGTTCGACGGACAGACCGTGGTACTTACAGCCCGGGCCGAGGTGGTCTGTGGCGAGACCTATCACATCAAGATGGCGATCGCGGACGGAGGTGACACCGCGTTCGACTCCGCCGTGTTCCTGGAGGCTGGAAGCTTTCTTAGCACTCCGTTCATCCCCACCCTCACTCCCGGGCCAGGCATTGTAGGGACGAACACCATCCTGGAGAGCTGCTATCCGGTTACGCTTGATTTCCTGCAACAAGGAGCTGGTGAGGATACGAGTGTGGTGTACATCACCGTTGGTGGTACTGCGACCCCAGGGGAGGATTACGTTCCAGCCTTCCCGGATTCGCTCATCTTCCTTCCCGGCGATACCGTTCAGTCGTTCACGTTCACCTGTCCGATCGACCTGGACGGTCAGGAGACCATCATCCTGACCTTGACCTCCGAGTCGGTATGCTCGGGTATCAGTATTGTCAACGAGTTCATATTCTTCATCGAATCCGTTCCCAACTTGTTCATTGAAGGTGGTTTTGCGGAGATCCCGTGCCTGGGTTCCACCGTGCTCACACCTACATTGGGTGGCGGATACCCGCCATATGCCATTTCGTGGTCGGATGGTTCCAACGGGACAAGTCTAGCGGTGGCCCCGTTGGACAATACTGTGTACACCGCCACGGTCACGGATGATTGTGGTTCCACAGCACTCGCGCAGTTCTTCGTGGACCTGACCCCATTGGAACCCGTTGTCATGACCATTCTGGGCTCCAACACGCTGCTCGAGGCGTGCGAAAGCAGCCAATTGAACATCATTCGTCCACAAGGGGTGGCGGGTGACCTGACCGTTACCCTGACCGGCAGTGGCGATGCCCAGGCGGGTGCGGATTACGTGTTGCCGGGTAGTACCATCATCCCAGCCGATGTGCTCAACGTCCAGGTGCCTTTCGCTCCGCTTGAGGATGGCATTTCAGACGATGGGGAATTGGCCACCATCACAGCCACGGTCACGGATGCCTGCGGTAGAACAGCCACGGCATCAGTGACACTCACGATCCTTGATGCACCGCCGATCACGTTGAGCGGGGAGGACCTGCTCATCCCCTGTTCCAATGATTCCGTATTGCTGGTTGTGGACGCCACGGGCGGTGTAGGCATCCTTGACCTGGAATGGAGCACGGGTGATATCGGGAATGCGACGTGGGTGTCCACAGCCGTGAACGCGAACTACACGGTATCCGCAACGGACGATTGTGAACGTACCGTTCAAGAGACCATCGAGGTCGAGCTCATCTGCGACGTGGTGATCCCCAATGTCATCACTCCGAATGGCGACGTGAACAACCAGACCTTCTTCATCGAAGGCATCCAGTATGTGTCACACACCGTGCGCATCTATAACCGCTGGGGTCAGAAGGTCTATGAATCCAGCGACTATCGGAATACTTGGAAGGCGGATGACCTGCCCGATGGGACCTATTATTACGAAGTGGTGGTGGAGCGTCGCGAGAAGCCGTACACCGGTCATGTGACGGTGTTGCGCTGATCGGACCTTACCGAACGAGCAAGGAAGAGCCCGTCATTTCGACGGGCTTTTTCACGCCCATCAGGTCCAGGATGGTCGGCGCGACATCAGCCAGCTTGCCATCGCGAAGTCCGTGGATGCCAGGAGCGATCACCACCACGGGTACGGGATTGGTGCTGTGAGCCGTGTTCGGAGTGCCGTCCGGGTTGAGTGCCTTGTCCGCATTGCCGTGGTCGGCAATGATCACGAAGGCATAGCCATGGTCTTGCCCAGCGGCTACGACCTGTTCGGCGCAGGAGTCCGTGGTCTCCACCGCTTGCACCACGGCATTGAACACGCCGGTGTGGCCTACCATGTCAGGATTGGCGAAGTTGAGCACCACCAGGTCCACCTCACCCTTGCGCAATTCAGGCGCGATGGTATCCACGATGCCCTGTGCGCTCATCTCGGGTTGCAGGTCATAGGTGGGCACTTTGGGCGATGGTACCATCAACCGTGACTCTCCCGGGAAAGGGGCCTCGCGCCCGCCACTGAAGAAGAAGGACACGTGCGGATACTTCTCGGTCTCTGCGATACGGATCTGCCGTAGGCCAGCGTTCGACACCACCTCGCCGAGGGTCATTGCCAGATCATCCTTACGGAAGAGCACCTCCACTCCGACGAAGGTCGGATCATACTCCGTCATGGTCACATAGTGCAACTCCAAGGGAATGGTGCCTTGATCGGGAAAGGCTCGTTGCGTGAGCATTTCGGTGATCTCACGGCAGCGGTCGGTGCGGTAGTTGAAGCAGATCACCACATCACCCGGCATGATCGTCGCGATCGGTGACCCATCGGGTCCGGCTACGAAATGGGGTTCGATGAATTCGTCGGTGGCCCCGGCCGCGTAACTGGTATCGAAGACCTCCAAGGGGTCCTGTACCGGTTCTCCCATGCCGCGGACGAGCAGGTCATAGGCCTTTTGTACCCGTTCCCAGCGTTTGTCCCTGTCCATGGCATAATAGCGCCCTATCACACTGGCCACACGGACCGGAGAACCGCTCATGTTCGCCAAGAAGCGTTCCATGTAGGCTTTCCCACTGCGCGGATCGGCATCACGCCCATCCGTGAAGGCATGCACGAACACTTCGGGAACACCCGCATTCGCGGCCAGCTTGCAGAGCGCCTCCGCGTGGTGACGCATCGCATGGACGCCTCCATCCGAGAGCAACCCCATCAGATGCAGCCGTTTTCCGGGCAGGCAGGCGTTGGCCAAGGCTTGCTGTAAGGTCCGGTCGTGCCTCAGGTCGCCATCACGGATGGACTTGTCGATGCGAACCAGGTCTTGGAACACCACTCGGCCAGCACCGATGTTCATATGCCCGACCTCGCTATTACCCATCTGACCTGCCGGAAGGCCTACGTTCTCCCCATCGGTCAGCAGGGTGGCATGCGGCTTCGTGTTCAACAGGTTGTCCATGAACGGCGTGTGCGCTCGGGCAATGGCGTCGGTGGTATCACCGGCTCCGATACCCCATCCGTCCAAGACCATTAGGACGACCTTTTGATGGTTCATGTTCAGCGTTTTGGAAAGGAGGCTGCGAAGGTAGCCCCCTTGTCAGTGCCCGTCCTGACGGTGATCACTCCACCGAGTCTGGTCACCAGACGTTGAACGATATACAAACCGAGTCCGGTGCCTTTGGCACTGCGGGTCTCTTCGCTCCCCCCCCGATAGAACTTCTCGAAGATGCGCTGTTGCTCAGCACTCGGTATCCCGGGCCCCTCATCGCTGACCAAAAGTCGCCAATGATCACGTTGATCATCCACGGACACGGTGACCGTGGATCCTGGTGGGGCATATTTCGCTGCGTTCTCCACCAGGTTGTCAGCAATGCTGCGCAAGGCTTGCTCATCACAATTCACCACCAGGGAATCCGGGCCGATCAGCCGGATGTGGTGGTCGCGTGCGATGTGGGTGCGGGCGCGATCGATCACTCCGGTCATGGTCCCGACCACATCGACCATGGCCAATTCCAACGGCAACACGTCATCATCCGCCCTGGTGGCCATCAGCACCTTGTCGGTTAACAGGGATAATCGATCGGCTTCGGTCACCGCGGTGGCGCGCAAGGTGGCTTGCTGGTCCGGCCGGAGACCTTCGCGAGCGAGGGTTTGTAGTTGAAGCTTGATGGCTGCTATGGGAGTGCGAAGCTCGTGGGTCACGGCCAGAAGGAAGTTCCGCTGGGTGCGAGCCAAGGCCAGGTCCCGCTTCACGGCGCGGAATGTGAGGAACAACAGGACGATGAGCAGGACGAGGAAGACCACGGCCTCGCCCATGATCATACGGGCTCCTCGATCGGCATCGCCGTGTTCTCCCGGTGAACCCCCGAGGGAATGCACCTGTGAAGCGAGTTGATGCACCTCATTCTCCTTTCGCAGCAGCAATATGGCCCACCAAGTGAACTGGAGGACGATATAAAGGCTGAGCAGTGCGAAGAGCACCAAGGTGCGGCGCTGCGAACGGTCCGTCATCTGGAACAAATGTAGCGGGTACGGGAAGGGTCTTATCTTGGCTCACTGAGCGCAGATGGACGTAGAAGGTGCAAGGACATACATCTTGCGACGGCTCCGTGAGGAACTGCCGATCACGCGTACGTACCATTCCTTGGCACATACACTGGATGTCTACGCCACAGCCATCGACATCGCTGAAAAGGAGGGTGTTTCCGGGGAGGACCTGGTATTGCTGAAGTTGGCCGCGCTTTACCATGATTCGGGTTTCATCCTCCAGGACAAGGAACATGAAGAGGCCAGCTGTCGGTTGGTGCGCGAGGTGCTTCCAGGGTTTGGCTCAACGACCGAGCAGATGGATGTCATTTGTGCCATGATACAGGCCACCCGCATCCCGCAAGCACCCTTGGACGTACTTGCCCGTATCCTATGCGATGCCGACCTGGACTACCTTGGAAGGGGGGACTTCCAGCTCATCGGCAGCACCCTGTTCGAGGAGATGCGGAGCTACGGCGTATTGAACACGGAACGGGAATGGAACGAATTACAGGTCCGTTTCCTGGAGCGTCATCGGTTCTTCACCCCCACGAACATCTCCTTGCGGGAACCGGTGAAACTGGAGCACTTGTCGCGCATCCGAAGTTGGCTGGTGGAACACCCGGAATGACGAAAGCCTCCAAAAGGAGGCTTTCTGTTGGTGGTGCCTCCCAGAATCGAACTGGGGACACATGGATTTTCAATCCATTGCTCTACCAGCTGAGCTAAGGCACCATTACTTTGACCGACCGTGCTGGTGGCGTTCGCCGGACAAGGGCCGCAAATATAACGAAGTCTTTCATCCATGCCAGCCCAAGGCCATCATCTGGCGATCGACGTCGGGAATACCCGGAGCAAGTTGGTCCTTTTCCGGGATGGGACACCGGTACGTTGGTCGCGTGGTCCGGAACTCACCGCTGCGGTTGTTGAAGACCTCTTACAGGGCCTTCGACCAGCAGCGATCGTGGTGGGCTCGGTAGGTGCTCCAGTGGATACGATCATTGCTACCCTGAGCGACATTGCACCGGTCCTTGTGGTGGATCCGGCCACGCCATTGCCTATCGGGAATGCCTACGGCACCCCGGCTACCTTGGGTGTCGACCGGATCGCCAATGCCGTTGGGGCCGCGATGCGGTGTCCTGGTCGTCCCGTTCTGGTCATCGATGCCGGGACCTGCATCACGTATGATCTTGTGGATGCATCGGGGGTGTTCCAAGGCGGCGCCATATCCCCTGGGATGGGAATGCGGGCCTTGGCCATGCATGAGCACAGTGCAAAGTTGCCCATCGTAGGCCTGGAAGGAGATGTCGCGTTGGTTGCGACCAGCACAGAGGAAGCGCTCCGGTCGGGGGTCCGGAATGGATTGGGCTATGAATTGGAAGGTTTCGCGCGTGACCTTGCACACCAATTCCCGGGGCTGGTCGTTATGGTCACGGGAGGCGATGGGCCTTGGGTCGCCAGCGCCTTGAAAAATGGCATCTTTGCCGTCCCTTTCCTCACCCTTGAAGGTCTGTATGCGATACTACTTCATCAGTTTGAGCTTGGCCGCGGCCCTGCCGTCGGTCGTCCTCGGCCAGGGTCAACAGGGTAGTGGATCACCCTATTCTGCCTATGGCTTCGGAGAACTGTTGGGTAGTACACAGGTGGTTCGTGCGAGTATGGGAGGCGTGGGGATCGCCACCTATGATCCGTATGGGTTGGACCCCTCCAACCCGGCTTCATACACGGGACTCATCCGACCTGTGTTCGAAGCGGGCATCGCCATGCGTACCATGCGGTTCGAAGGAGCGTCGCTCTCCACGAAAGGGAACCGTACCGACCTGCTTGGATTATCATTGGGCATACCGTTCAAGGCTGGTCGTTGGGCGGTCGGGTTCGGACTCAGCCCATACAGCGATGTGGGCTACCGGATCACGAGCGCTGCTCCCTTGAGCACCGGCGAGGGTGATGTTCGCTACATATACACGGGTGATGGTGGATTGAACAAGGCGTTCTTCGGGTTGGCTCATGCCTGGGAAAGCAAAAGGGACAGTCTGGGCAATGGTTGGCGGGTGAGCGCCGGGGCCAATTACAACCATTTGTTCGGCCAACTCGTGGAGTCCCGGCAAGCCATCTATCCCGTTGGTGGTTTCTATAACAGCAATGCGAGCAATAGACTCTTCCTAAGGGACGGGGTCATTTCCTTGGGTACTCAGGTCCAAAGCGATCTGGTCAAGCGGGTCGTACGTAGTGATGAGGGGCTTCGCTTCATGGTGGGTGTTACGGTGGAACTGGGCACTTCCCTTCGTGCGGATCGGACCCAAGTGGTGAACAGTTTCAGCTACAGTGCTTCAGGTGTTGAGTTGCCGTTCGATACCGTCCAATACCTCAATGAAGTGGCAGCACGGGTCGAGTTACCGGTCGCTTTCGGTCTCGGTTTCGGGGTTTCCAACGCCCATTGGAGCCTGTCCATGGAGCACAGGATGCGGGATTGGACGAAACTGGTCGCCGACGAAGCCAGTGGGGCCCGTGTCAACGACCTTGGCGTCCAACGTACGACCTCTCTGGGTGGGTCCTTCCGACCGGCTGGAGATGTGGGTGGCAATTTTTGGGAACGGACCATCTACCGGTTGGGCTTCAGGTACATGGAGGACTACCTGGTAGTGAAGAACACCCAGCTGGACGAGATCGGCATGTCCTTTGGGATGTCATTGCCCGTGATGGGAAGTTCCACACGCAGTAGGCTCAATATCGGAGCCGAACTGGGCGAGCGTGGCTCACTTGAGAACGGTCTCCTTCGCGAACGTTTCGCGGATGTGTACATCGGGATCAGCATCACCCCCGACCTCAGGGAACAATGGTTCAAGAAAAGACGGATCGAATGAAGACCTACCAACACAGTATCGCTCTGGTGCTCATCTCGGTCACCGCCATCGGTGCCCAGGCCCAGAGCAAGTACGGCAATACGCCGGAGGACAGCGTGAAGTGTGTACAGAACCTATCGCTGTACCAGGAGTTCATGAAACAGTCAAGTGTTCATGATGCATACGCTCCGTGGAAGGAAGTGGTGAACACTTGCCCCGCCTCCAGTAAGGGATTGTACCAGAACGGAGTGAAGATCCTGACCACCTTCATCGAGGCTGAAAAGGACCCTGCTCGTAAAGCCCGGCTCATCGATTCGCTCGGCGTGATCTATGATCTCCGCATCACCCACTTCGGGGAACGGGCCTTCGTCCTGGGTCGGAAGGGCGTGGACCTGATGGTCTATGATCCAAGTAAATGCACCGAAGCTTTCGCCATCCTCAAAGAGAGTGTTGAACTAGGAGGGTCCAAGAGCGAGGCCGGGACCTTGAGCACCTACTACCAGACCTTGAATTGCTTGTATGGCAAAGGCGAGGCTACGAAGGAACAGATGTTACAGGACTACGTCATGATCATGGGGCATGTTGACGCCGCCCTTGGCTCCGAAGATATCAAAGAGGATGCGCGGGACCGCTACAGCAAGGCACGTGATCAGGTGAACAGCTTGTTCTTCAAAGTGGCCGAATGTGGGGACATTGGTCGTATCGTAGGGGACATGGTGACCGCCAAGCCCGACGATATGGACATGAAGAACCGCCTTTTGAAGGTCCTCAACGGCAAGGATTGCACCGACGAGACCGTGTATCGCTCACTTGCCGAGGATGTGCATCGTGCCAACCCGAGCAGCGAAAGTGCCTACAGCTTGGGCCTGTTCCTGGCCAAGCAGAACGACATGAACGGAGCGCTTCGGTACATGAAGGAGGCCGTGGACCTGTGCACCGGATGCAGCGACAAGGTGAAGTACCTGCTCAAGGCAGGTCAGGTGGCGAGCGCGAGCAGCAACCATGGTCAAGCGCGTAGCTATGCCAATCAGGTCCTTCAGGTGGAGCCCAAGAACGGTGAAGCGTTGATCCTGATCGGTAATGCCATCGCAGCACAGGGAGCAAGTTGTGAAGCACCGGATTCGTGGGGAGCGTATTGGCTTGCCTACGACTATTACCAGCGTGCCCGCAGCTTGGACCCGAGCGTGGCCGACAAGGCCGGCGACCGCATGGGTTCCATGTCCGCCCGCTTCCCGACCCAATCCGATGCGTTCTTCTATCAGTTGACGGACGGCAAGACTGTGACCGTCGCCTGTGGTGGGCTGGGAGAATCCACCACGGTGCGCACGCGCAAGTAGGTCCCGTGTCCTTCCGCAGGTCCATCATCCTATGGTGCATTCCCGCCCTGGTGGCGGGAATGCTTGTTTCCTGCACCAATGATCTGGACAAGGTGGCCGCTGTGGCGGTATCCGATGATGCCCCGGACCGGGTCACACACCAGGCAGAGTACCTGTATACCGATGCGGGAAGGCCGAGGTACCGTTTACAGGCCGGTCGCATCGACGAATGGACCAAGGACCCCCAGCGGTATGAGATCACGGATGGATTGAAGTTGCAGTTCTTCGACAGTGTGGGCGCCCCGGGTAGTACCCTCACGGCAAGACGGGGTGTGATACTGACCCAAGAGAAGCGTATGGAGGTGTATGAGGAGGTGGTCTTCATCAATGTCAAGGGTGAGCGAATGGAAACGGAGAAGGTGGTATGGTACCAGGATAGCGCACGGATCTTCACGGACAAGGCGGTCCGGATCCAACGCGGTCAGGATATCATCCATGGACAGGGTCTGGAAGCCAACGAGGACTTCAGTCGCTATACGCTACGCAGGATCACGGGTACGCTGCGTATGTCCCAGGACGATACCTTGTCGGACGAATGAACAAGCTGGCCCGTTTCATGGAGCACTTCTGGCTGGCCGTGGCCATCGGATCGGCCTTGGCCGCCGCTTGGGTGGTGGTGAACGAAGGCTGGGGTGCATCACGTGATTGGTGGTTGTTCCCAGGCGTGGCATTGGCCATGTTCTTCTTTCGCAAATTCACCCGCAAGCGATTGGAGGCCATGGAGCAGCGCAAACACGGCTCCTGAACCTGTTGAGCTAACTTCGCGCTGCCTGCAACAAGGTGCTCACTTCCGTGTCCCCGAACCTTTCCGATCTGGTCCTTATCGTCATCTCGGTGGTCGTCTCGGCATTGTGCTCCGGTCTCGAGATCGCCTTTCTCAGCAGTAACAAGCTTTATATCGAACTGGAGCGGAAGCGGGGCGCCATATGGGCCCGCTTGATCAGTCCGCTACTGAAGCGCCCCGAGCGAGTGATCGGTGCCTTGCTGGTCGGTAACAACGTGGCCTTGGTACTTTACGGTATCGCCATGGCCGAATTGCTCGAACCGTGGTTGCGTACCTATGGGATGGGAGAGGCCTTGGTGCTGGTGTCGCAGACCCTGCTCAGCACAATGGTCATCCTTGTCCTTGCCGAGTTCCTGCCAAAGGCCTTGTTCCGTATCGATCCCAATGGTGCGCTCAGTGTGTTCACCGTCCCATTGCAAGTGCTTTACGTCGTCATGTGGACCCCCATGATGATCATGACCGGTATCAGCGCGCTCATTCTGCGTTTGTTCGGGGTCAAGAGCGCGAATGCCCAATTGGTCTTCGGTCGTATCGATCTGGATGAATTCCTCAAGGAAGTGAGTTCGGATGGTATCAAGCGGACCCATCTGGATGCCGAGGTGGAGTATTTTCGTAATACACTGGAACTGAGCAATATAAAGGTGCGCGAATTGATGGTGCCTCGAGCGGAGATCGAGGCCATCGACGTGGACAGTACGACGGATGAACTGCATCAGCTGTTCGTGAGCTCGGGCATGAGCAAGTTGCTCATCTACAAGGACAGCATCGACAACATCATCGGGTATGTGCATGGTTATGAGCTCTTCCGGCATCCCAAGTCCATCAAGGCAGTGATGCGGCCAGTCAATTTCATCCCGGGCACCATGCCAGCGGATGAGGTCTTACAGCTCCTGATCAAGCAACGGAACCATGTTGCCGTCGTGGTGGACGAGTTCGGGGGTACGGCAGGCATGCTGACCATGGAGGATGTGGTGGAGACCATTGTGGGCGATATCGAGGACGAGCACGATACACCTCAGGAAGTGGAGGAGCGATTAGGCCCCGATGAGTTCCTGTTCAGCGCCCGCATCGAAGTGCCACACCTTCGCGAAGTGCATCGCCTGGCCATCGCGGAAAGCGAGGAATACGACACACTGGCAGGTTGGTTGATGCATAGCACGGGTGAACTGCCTGAGCAGGAACAGGTCATCGACCTGGGCCCGTATCGGATCACGGTGGCACAGGTGGAGCATGGACGTATCGATCTACTGCGCTTGCAGGTGCTGGATGTGGAGCTGGGTTACCTGCCCTGACAGAGGTGCCTTTGGCGCCGGTCGCCCTCGATCCACGCGGCTTTCCGCACCATGACCCGCTGGATCGCCCCGGATCCTATATTTGCACCCCTATTCCCCCAAGGCAAATGGCAGTAATTGGTAAGATCCGCGAACGCAGCGGACTGCTCCTGGTGATCGTTGGTGGCGCCATGGCGGCGTTCATCCTGACAGACCTCTTCTCCGGTCGTGGCGGTGGTCGCCAGGACGCTGTCCTGGGCGAGGTCGGCGGCGAAGAGATCAGTGTGATGGACTTCGAGAAACGGGTGAGTGATGAGGTGGAAAGCTACCGTAACGACTTCGGCCAGCAGGTGAACGCGCAAATGCAGGAGCAGGTGCGCACCAGTGTTTGGAACGAGGTGGTGAAGGAAAGGGTCATGCTCGATCAAGTGATGGATGCTGGCTTCACGCTGACGGAGGAGGAATACAACGACATCCGGTTCGGCAACAACATCCTGCCTGACTTCCGGAATCAGCCCAACTTCCAAGGAGCCGATGGCAACCCGGATCCCGAGGCGTTGAAACAGTATTTCAACAATGTTCGGGTCAATGCGCCGGTATATCACGAGATCCAGAAGCGTCGGATCACCCAGAACCGGTTGTATGCCAAGTACAACACCTTGGTGAAGAAGAGCGTGTATGTGAACAGTGCCCAGGCAAAGGATGAGTTCGCTGCCAAGAACTTGAAGGCCACGTTCAGTTTTGTGGCCAAGCGCTACGATTCCGAACCGGATAGCCTTTACCCGGTGAGCGACAAGGACCTCCGCCGGTTCTATGATGAGCACAAGACGGAGCTGAAGTACAAGCAGAAGCCTTCCCGTAAGTTCGGCTATGTGCTCTTTCCGGTGAAGCCCAGCGAAGAGGATCGCACGGCCACCATGGCGGATCTGGCCTCATTACGCGAGGACCTGCTGAGTACCACGGATGATTCCCTCTTCATCGTGGCCAACAGTGATGATCGCACCTACAACAAGGCCCCTTACACGGAAGGAACAGCGGACAAGATCAACGATTCCCTCATCGTGAATGCCGCCGTGGGTGAGGTGGTCGGTCCGTTCGCAGAAGGTGAGGTGTGGAAGCTGGTGAAGGTGAAGGAACTGGCCGACTTGCCCGAGGCACGCGTGCGCCACATCCTCCTGAGCACACAGCAAGGGAAGACCGAGGAAGAGCAAGGAAAGCGTGCGGACAGCTTGCTCGCTGTGGTGAAGAAGGACCGCAGCAAGTTCGAGGACCTGGTCACCAAGTTCAGTGACGATCCGGGAAGCACGAGTACCGGAGGGGTGTATGAATGGTTCGACAAACAACGGATGGTGCCGGAATTCACAACTGCTAGTTTCGATCAGAAGGTCGGTGCCATCACCATCGCGAAAACGACCTATGGCTTCCATATCGTGGAGGTCCTTGGGCAGCGGACCCGTCAGGAACGTCGTGTGGTCAGCCTTGCCCGTACCATGCGTCCCTCGCCTGCCACCTTCAAGGAGGCCTATAAACTGGCCAATGAATTCTCGTTGAAGAACAAGACCGAGGACGCGATGAAGGCTGCCGCGGAGGCCGCTGGCATGCAGCTCACGGCAGTGGAGGAGCTTCGACCCGATCAGCGTTTCGTGAGTGGGCTGCAGGAGCCCAACAGTACCATTTCCTGGGTGAACCGGGCCAAGGTGGGCGATGTGAGCGAACCGTTGGAGGCCGGTGACAATTACGTGGTGGCATTGCTGACAGGCATCCGTGAAGAAGGTATGCCTGCGCTGGAGGACGTTCGCGAACTATTCACGAAAGAAGCCGCCAAGGCGATGAAGGCCGACGCGTATTTGGCGAAGATGCAAGGCAAGACCGACCTCAATGCCCTAGCCACCGAATTGGGGGGAAGTGTACAATCGGCGTCGGACATGGCCTTCAACACGTTCAGTATCCCAGGTGGGTACAGTGAATTCGAGACCATCGGCCGCATCTTCGCATTGGAGAACGGACAGACCAGTGTGCCGTTGAAGGGCGACAACGCGGTGTATGTGGTAAGTATGACCAATAAGGTCGCTCCGGGTGAAGCCGGTGACCTGGCCGCTGACAAGAGCAGTATGCTTCAACGCATGGAGGGTCGTGTGGAGAATGGCGTTTTCAACGCACTTCGCGAATCCGTCGGGGTGAAGGACAACCGCCACCTGTTCTATTGATCAGGGATCTTTTCTCAGAAGGAACGCCGGTCCGAACGACCGGCGTTCTTCGTTGCGGGGCCCTCATGTCAGGCCTGGGTCTTGACCGGTCCACAGCCGACCCTGCTGAACGGTAGCGATAACCGTGCGACGACGGGCTCAGCGCAGCTGGCTCAATCGCTCCGCATCCAAGCGCAGCAGTATGCCGAGCAGCACGGTGAAGCCCATCATGCTGCTTCCTCCGTAGCTGAAGAAGGGCAATGGGATACCGATCACGGGCGCCAAACCGATGGTCATGCCCACGTTGATCATCAAATGCAGGAAGAAGATGCTGGCCACGCAATACGCGTAGATGCGGGTGAACTTGGATCGTTGGCGATCGCTGATCTGGATGATGCGTAGGATGAGCACCGTGAGGGTGATGACCACGAAGGATGTACCAAGGAATCCCCATTCCTCGCCCACCGTGCAGAAGATGAAATCAGTGCTTTGCATGGGCACGTACTTGAACTTCGTAAGGGTACCCTCCAGATAGCCCTTGCCTGCAAAGCCTCCACTGCCGATGGCCGTCTGGCTTTGTTTCACGTTGTAGCCCAGGCCTTGTGGGTCCTCCATTTGACCGAGCATCACCAGGATCCGGTCCTGTTGATGTTCGGCCAGTACGTTGTTGAAAGCATGGTCCACACTGCTGATGAAGACCACCGAGGCCAATGAGCCCAAAGCGATGTAGCCATAGAAACGCTTTCGCTCTCGCTTGATGAGGAATTGGTGGACGAAGACCCACGCCAGGATGGCCACCACGATGATCACGACCATGAGGAAATACTGCCCGCCGAGGACGTGGTCGGTGAACGGTAGGTTGAAGGTGCTCTCCTTGAAGATCAGCGAGAGGATGGATACGATCGCGGCCAGGATGGCCAACAAGAGCACGTTGCCCGATAGACCCTCACGGTAGAGGACCAGGATGAACGCACCGGAGACCAGCGCGGTCCCGGTATCGGGCTGTAGCATGATGAGTGCCACCGGGGTCAGGATGAGGATGGCGCTGATCACGCGTGAACGCAGGTCCACCAAGGCCTTGAGACCGCTGAGGTAGCGCGAAAGTGCGAGTGCGGTAGCGAACTTCGCGAATTCCGCAGGCTGGATGCCAAAGCCGCCAATGGCGAACCAGGCCTTTGCTCCGTTGACCTCCTTGCCGAAGAGCAGCACCGCCACCAGTAGGACCAGGACCCCACCGTAGATCACATTGGCAGCGTCGCGGAACACCTGGCCCCGGATCAGAAGGATGCCTCCACCGAGCAGCAGACTGATCCCCATCCATACCGCCTGCTTACCGTACTCCTTATCGAGGTCGAAGATGCTGGCGTGGGCGGGGTCGTACGCCGCTGAATAGATATTGGCCCAACCCATGAACATGAGCAGCAGGTACAGACCGAGGATGGGTCGGTCGAAGTTGGCCGCTACATTGTCCCTAGCGCTCATCGGCGACGTGGCTTCTTGGGTTTCTTCACGAAGGTGGCCTCCTTGGCGATCAGGTCCGCCTCCAACATGCGCTTCATCACTTCGGGGCGCTTGATGGTGTCGGTGAGGTACTGCTCCATGAGCAGGCTGGCGATCGGTGCGGCCCACGTACCTCCGAACCCGCTATTCTCCACATACACCGCCATAGCGATCCTCGGGTCCTCCATGGGGGCGAAGCAAACGAACACGGCATGGTCCTGGCCATGTGGGTTCTCTGCCGTGCCGGTCTTACCACATACGGTGATGCCTTCGATGCGCGCATTGCGCGCCGTCCCCCCCGGTTCTTCGACCACCCGTCGCATACCTTCCTGGATGGGTTCGTACCACTTGGGGTCCACACCGGTGTTGTGTTTGGTGAGGTACTTGCGCTGCAAGCTGTCCGGATGGCCCACCGCACGCACCACGTGTGGATCGTAGTACCAGCCCTTGTTCGCGAAGATCGCGGCCAGGTTGGCCATTTGCAGCGGTGCGACCAGCACTTCGCCCTGCCCGATGCTCACGCTGTAGATGGTGCTGAAGGCCCAACCCTCCTTTCCGTACTTGCGATCGTAGTAGGCCACATCGGGGATATTGCCACCCTTGGCAGAAGGCAGGTCTATCGGCAGCCGCTGCCCCAAGCCGAAGGTGAGCATGTACTCGTGCCACATGCGCATCCCGATGGCAGCGTCCTTGAAGCGGTTCGGGGCCTTGTCCTGCTCGACCATACGCTTGAAGACCTGATAGAAATAGGGGTTGCATGAGTATTGGATCGCGTGGATGATATCACCAGCCCCCGGATGGTTGTGACACCCGACCAGCGATTTCTGGCAGGGGAATCCGGTGTTGACATCGATCACTCCTTCGTCCAAAGCGATGAGGGATTGCACGATCTTGTAAATGGAACCCGGAGGGTATTGGGCTTGCAAGGCGCGGTCGAAGAGGGGTTTGATGGGGTCCTTTTGGAGGATGCCGTAGTTGGTGTTGCGCACGCGGCCCACGAGCAATTCAGGGTCGTAGGTGGGGCTGCTCACCAAGCAGAGCACCTCCCCTGTGCGAGGGTCCAGGGCCACGATGCTGCCTTTCTTGTTCACCATGAGCTGCTCACCCAGGCGTTGCATGTCCAGGTCGATGCCGGTGAAGAGGTCCTTGCCCTCCACGGCAAGCGTATCGTACTGCCCGTCCTTGTAAGGGCCTTTCACATTGTTGTGAACGTCCACGAGAACGTAGCCGACCCCTCGTCGCCCCCGCAATTGTTCCTCGTAGTGGGACTCCAGACCGCCGATCCCGATCACATCGCCTGCCCGATAGTAGGGGTCCTTCTCCACCTTGGCCGGGCTCACCTCGCTCAGGTACCCGAGCAGGTGCGCGGCAACATGCGGTGGGTAGGTGCGCAAGGTCCGGCTTTGACCGTAGAACCCGGGGTATTTGTGCAGGTGTACGCTGATGCCCGCGAACTGGTCCGCGGGTATCTGCTTCTCGATGACAGTAGGTTTATAACGTGAATAGCCGGTAGCTTCCTTCAAACGCTTGCGAAGTTCCAACGGGTCCACGCCGACCAGCTCCCCGAATGCGATGGTATCGAAGGGGCCCACCTCCTTGGGTACCACCATCAGGTCATAGACGGGTGTATTCGCCACCAACAGTCGTTCCTTTCGGTCGTACACCAATCCCCTCGAAGGATAGACAGTGACCTTGCGTTCGGCCATATTGGCGGCTTCCGCACGCCATTTGGTGTCCACCACCTGGATATAGAAGAGGCGAAGGATGAACACGCTGCTGATGAAGATCACCGCTGCGATGAGCACGTATTTACGTGACTCGAAGTTCATGTGCGTTCGCGTGAGGCGGCCCGAGCCGTGAGGAACTGGGTGAGCAGGACGAGGACCAGGGTGAAGACCCCGCTCAGTACAGCACGGAAGAAGGTGCCGAAGAAGCGGTCGAAGCGGAACAGTTCCACATAGAACAGCCAAAGGTGGTGGATGAGGATGAGCACGCTGGCATAGGTGAGGAACCAGGCGATCCCCATGGCAGGCACCGAGGGTCGCATACCATATTCGTACCCCTCGCGCGGGGCCAGTAGCCGAAGCAGTTGGATACGGGCGAACATCATCGCCGTGCAGGCGCCCATATGCATGCCCGGGGTGCTGCTGAACGTGTCCATGACCAGACCGGTGGTCGCGCCGATGATCAACGTGCTCCATTCCGGAAGCTCGAAGGGGAGCATAAGCAGGAAGAGCACATAGAGGTAGGGGACCATATACCCGTTCGCCACATCCAGGTGATCGAGCACCAGCACTTGCAGGAGCATGAGCACCGCGAAGCGGAGAAGGTTGGATCCGATGGTACCGATCATGGCACTTGATGAGCTTGTTCCAACGTGTCCCGCTCCGCGCGTTGCAGGTCCTTCACCACGTACACGAACGTGCTCCGGGTCATATCCTCGGCCAGCTCGATGAGGATCTCGTGGTAATTGCTTCCGGGCTGAACGTTCACCTCGGTGACCACCCCGACAAGCACACCTGCCGGAAAGATGCGGTCGCCCCCGCGGGTCTCCACCGTATCACCCACCTGCACCCGGGCATGTTTGGCGATATCGATGACCGACGCGGTCCGAGGGTCGTTCGTGTTCCAGTAGAGCAAGCCGAAGTGGCCGGTTCGGCGGACCTGCACACTGTGCTTGATGTCCGGGCTGAGCACGCTGATCACCGAGGCGAAGTGAGGACTTACCTCGCGCACCACGCCCACGATCCCATCGCTACCGACCACTCCCATGTCCGCATGCACGCCTCCTGTGGCACCTTTGTCCAGGGTAAGGAAGTTCTTCTGCTTGTGCCAAGTACTATTGACCACCTTGGCGGTGATCACACTATACTCCTGCCGGTGGATGGTGTCGTTGATACGCACATAGAGGTCCTCAACGGGGGTGTACGAACTGCTGTGACGGTTCCGCCAATCGGCGTTCTCCTCTGCCAACCGGCGGTTCACCTCCTTCAGGTTGGCATAGTCCGTGATCTCCTTGCGCCATTGGAAGATGGTGGCCACTGCCTCATTGCTGGAACTGATGGCCGCCGCCCGATGGTGTGCATTCCCACTGGACAGGAGCGCGAAGGACAGTGCGATGAGCACCACGAAGAGTAGTGCGTTGCGGATCCGGTAGAGGAAGCGGAAGAGATCGCGCATCTGGGTGCAGGCGTCACCTGTCCCGGAATGCGGAGTAGGGGCGCGACGTATCGCTCCTCTACTCCCGCATCAGGAACTGGAATCGATCGATGTTCTTCAGTGCGATACCGGTACCGCGTGCCACGGCGCGCAACGGGTCCTCGCTCACGTGCACCGGAAGTTTGGTCTTGATGCTGATGCGTTTGTCCAATCCACGCAGCAAGGCACCACCACCGGCCAGGTAGATGCCGGTCTTGTAAATGTCCGCGCTCAGTTCGGGCGGTGTCGCCTCCAGAGCGCTGAGGATGGCCTCCTCGATCTTGCTGATGCTCTTGTCCAGCGCCTGCGCGATCTCGCTGTACGTCACGGTGATCTCCTTGGGGATGCCCGTCATCAGGTCACGGCCGCGCACCGCATAGTCGGGTGGCGGATTGTCCAGCTCGGTCATGGCGGCCCCCACTTCGATCTTGATCTGCTCTGCCGTACGCTCACCCACCAGGATGTTGTGCTGGCGGCGCATGTACTCTTCGATGTCGTTGGTGAACTCGTCACCCGCCACACGGATGTTCTTGTCACACACGATACCACCCAAAGCGATCACCGCGATCTCGCTGGTCCCCCCCCCGATGTCGATGATCATGTTGCCCATGGGCTCCTCCACATCGATGCCGATCCCGATGGCCGCGGCCATGGGCTCATGGATCAGGTACACCTCCTTGGCGCCTGCATGTTCGCTGCTGTCCTTCACCGCGCGCTTCTCCACTTCGGTGATCCCGCTGGGGATGCAGATCACCATGCGCAGATTGGGGGTGAAGAGCTGACGACCGGGCTTGATCATGCGGATCATGCCCTTGATCATGTCCTCCGCGGCCTTGAAGTCGGCGATCACGCCGTCTCGCAGCGGCCGGATGGTCTTGATGTTCTCATGGGTCTTGCCATGCATCTGTTGGGCCTGTCGCCCTACAGCGATGACCTTGCCCGTGGTCCGGTCGATGGCGACGATGCTCGGCTCGTCCACAACGACCTTGTCGTTGTGTATGATCAGCGTGTTCGCCGTACCGAGATCGATGGCGATCTCCTGGGTGAAGAAGTTGAACCAGCTCATGGTCGGTTCGATCAGTGTTTGAAGTGACGGTTGCCGGTGATGCACATGGCCATGCCGTGTGCGTTGCAGTAGTCTATGCTGTCCTGGTCACGGATGCTACCACCCGGATGGACGACCGCTGTGATACCCGCTTGGTGGGCGATCTCCACACAATCGGGGAAGGGGAAGAAGGCATCACTGGCCATGACCGCTCCATTCAGGTCGAAGTTGAACTTTCCGGCCTTGGCGATGGCCTGTTGCAAGGCATCCACCCTGCTGGTCTGGCCGGTGCCGCTGGCCAGGAGTTGGTCGTTCTTGGCCAGCACGATGGCGTTGCTCTTGGTGTGCTTCACCAGTATGGTGGCGAAGACCATATCGCTCACCTCCCGTTCGGTCGGTGCCATGCTGGTGGCGGTGCACATCGATGCGATCGAAGGGACCACATGGTCTGCGTGTTCACTGAGGATGCCGTTGAGTGCGGTCCGCACTTTCACGCTCGGCCTTGGGCTCCCGGTGCGCTTCAGGATCATCCGGTTCTTCTTCTTCATCAGCACCGCCAGGGCATCGGCTTCATAATCGGGTGCTGCGATGATCTCGAAGAAGAGCGGATCGATCGCTTCAGCAGTGGCCTTGTCGATGCATGCGGTGGTGATGAGCACCCCGCCGAACGCGCTCACCGGGTCGCCAGCGAGGGCGGCATCCCACGCCTCACGCACTGTGGGGCGTACGGCTGCCCCACAGGCATTGTTGTGTTTAAGTATCGCGAAGGGCACTCCCTTGATGGTGCCAAGGTCGTCGATCAACTCAACCGCAGCGTCCAGGTCGAGCAGGTTGTTGTAGCTCAGTTCCTTGCCGTTCAATTGCTCGAACATGCCACTTAGGTCACCGTGGAAGGCGCCCATTTGGTGTGGGTTCTCCCCGTAACGGAGCACGGTAGTGGGCCCGGCGCTCAAACGCAGGTCCCCTTGGCCCTTAGCGAACCAGGAGTAGATGGCCCCGTCGTAGTGGCTGCTGACCGCGAATGCTGCTTTGGCGAACGCACGCCGCTGGGCCGCATCGGTGTTGCCGTTCTGTTCCTTCAACAGGTGAAGGAGATCGGCGTATTGGGCCATGGATGCGATGATCACCACGTCAGCATGGTTCTTGGCCGCAGCCCTGATCAAGCTGATACCTCCGATGTCGATCTTCTCGATGATGTCCTCTTCCGATCCTCCTGAAGCCACAGTGGCTTCGAACGGGTACAGGTCCACAATGACCAGGTCGATAGGGGGGATGTCGTATTCCTCCAATTGGGCTACATCGGTGGCCAGATCCCGTCGTCCAAGGATGCCGCCGAAGACCTTCGGGTGGAGTGTCTTGACCCTGCCACCCAGGATGCTGGGATAGGTGGTCAGGTCCTCGACAGGGGTAACAGGAAGCCCCGACTTTTGAATGAACTCTTGAGTTCCGCCCGTGGAATAGAGGTGGACGCCCAAACGATCCAGTTCCCGCACAAGAGGCTCAAGCCCATCCTTGTGGAATACGGAGATAAGGGCGCTTTGAATGCGTTTCTGCCCGTCCAATGTGGTGCTCGGCGCTGAAGTGCGCCCTATTGGGGCACAAGTTTACACCAAGTACCCCCCTGAATTTCGGGGTTTCCTACGCTGTTACGCAAAGGTTACCAACAGCGCGATCCGACCTTTTGTCCGAGCGAGGAACGCGATCGGGTCGATCGGACGAACTAGAACCGAAGGCCCACACCCAGGTGGATGTTCATGACATGGGTCCCGGAACGCAGCGTTGAGTAGGTGACCTCACCGTTGGGGTCGATGATGATGGACCGCGGGTCCACATAGTCGACCTTGGAGCCGTTGAGCCTTTCCACCCGCCCTTCGACGTAGAAAGCGCGTGCCGGTGCGACCTGTAATCCGAGCGCCCAACCCGAGCTCCAAGCGAGCGCACTTTCGTTGCGGTCCTTTCGAAGGGGTTGGTCGAGTCCGTCCACTTCAATGGTGGTGCGTGTCACGAAATGGCGGGCGCCAGCGAGTACTTCCACATACGGGGCCACCTTTCCGTTGAAGGGTTTCAGTCGCAGTTGCCCATGATAGCCCATTACGCTGCTCCGGATACGTAGGTCACCGGTGGTTGCGGTGAGCGCCTCTTCATCAATGGCGACCACCGTGGATTCCCCACCGAGCGCGCCGAAGGAATAGTCGAAACCCCAGTCGAACGGCAACAAGCGCATGGGAGCGGTGAAGTTGGCGCTGAAACCAGCGATCTCACGTCCCCAGCTATCGTTGAACGAACCTCGCGGAACACCGATCTCCAACCCGATGCCCAAGGTCGCGGTTCGGGGGTTGTTCCAACGGTCGTTGTTGTTCCGGTCACGGTCGTTGCGACCCGTTGCGGAACCCTGTGCGAGGAGCTGCGTGGTATGAAGCAGGAACAGCAGGAGGGTGAGGAGCTGGCGCATGGGATCCGAGCGAATGTCCGACAACCCGAGGCCAAAAGGTATGCCGAACTTCCGCAGGGTAGCTTTGGCCGACCGCATCGGACCATGGAGATCGACGAAGGATGGCTATCAATGGGGCTTTGGGGCCTGTTCCTGGCCAGCTTCCTCGCTGCTACGATACTGCCCTTCAGTTCGGAGCTGCTGGTACTGGCCATGGCCACCGGTCCGTGGGATCCGCTGGTCGTTGGAGGAGTGGCCAGTGTGGGCAACTGGGCAGGTGGCATGAGTTCCTATGGACTGGGCCGCCTCGGCGACCCGGACCGTATCGCCCGATGGCTGCGATCGGACCCGATCAGAGCCGCACGCTGGAAGGACCGGCTGGCGCGATACGGACCATGGGGTGCGTTGTTGTGTTGGCTGCCGGTGATCGGCGACCCCATCGCGATCGCGTTGGGTCTGGGTCGTAGTCCGCTGATGGCCACTGCCGCCCTCATGTTCGTGGGCAAGGCGGCACGCTATGCGTTGCTCGTGTGGCCGTTCATGACGTGACCCCCAAAGGGAAGGCCCCGCTTGCGCGAGGCCTTCCGGGGACCGAGCGGGTCGTTGCGATGTACCGTGCTCAGTGTGTTCAGGTCAAAGTGCCACCGTCCAGCCGGCGGTCCAGTCGTCCGAGGCTTGCACAGCTCCTTTGAAGGTGACGCTGGAGAACCAGCTATCCACAGCAGAAGGGTCCACGGCACCAGCGGTCTCCGTGCCGATGAAGCCGTCCAAGCTAGCGCTGGTGGTCGTGTTGCCGTAGGTGACATCCGTCTCGATGATACCGGCATTGTTGAAGGTGGTGGTGTTGTTCCAAAGGGCGCTGTTCTTCACGAAGAGGCTTCCATCGGCCACGTAGGCATCGCATTCGGTGCCAACGCGGATGCCTTGGGCGAATCCGGTGATGAGGCCGTTCCAAAGCTTGCCTTTGGTGCCGTGGCGCAAGCGGAGACCATGGTTGGCAGAGCCATCATCCGCGCCCACCAAGGTGAAGTTGCTCACCTTGGGTTCGCTGAACGGTGTCACGGTGTAGGTGGTCTCCCAGTTGTCGCACTCCATCCCGTTGTCACCTGTGGCGGCATCCTGTTGCACCACCCAGAACTGACCGCGACCGCGCCAGCCGTGCGACCAGTCGAAGCTGTCATCGCTGTTGCCGGTGCTTACGGCCCACTTCAGGTCCGCGGTCCCTCCGAAGAATTCGAACCCGTCATCGCTGCCCTTGTAGGCCTGTAGGTGCTCCAGCACGGTGGCGTTGCCCACGCCGTTGAAGGAGAAGCCATTGAGCTCATTGTCCGTACCGAGGATCTTGCCGGCATATTCCACCCGCACATACTTCATGGTACCGGAGTTGTCGGCATCATTCGATCCGCCATAGGTGCCCGAACCGCCTTCGCCTTCTGCGGTGCAATCGGATGTTCCACAGATGTTGATGCGTGCGAAGCCGTTCAGTACGACACCACCCCAGTCACCGCGGGCAGCACCACCGGTAACGGTCTTGATGGTGGTGAACACGATGGGTGCCGCTGCGGTACCCACTGCATTGATCCGGCCACCACGCTGGATGCTCAGGAAAGGTGTGGTGGCATCGTTGGCTGCGTAGATGCGGGTACCCGCTTCGATGGAGAGCGTGGCACCGTTGCTCACGAAGACCCCTCCGGAAAGCAACCACCTACGGCTGGCGCTCAGTGTGCGGCTCGAGGAGATGGTGCCGCTCAGGATGTAATAGGTCTCGCCACCGATCGTCGTTGTGGGCTCATCCACAACGGGTGCGTATTCGCAGCAACAATCCTTATCGGCATCGGGGTTGTAGTTGGTGGCCGTAGGGTCCGTGCAGCCTTCCGTCTTCTTGCAGGAAGTGAGCGGTGCGGTTACCAACAGGGCAGCGAATAGGCCCAGGCCAAGGGGGAGTCGAGAGTGGTTCATGACGGGTTGTGCGATTGATGTGCTTTTCTGGCATCAAAGGTCCAGGCCTGTCATTACCATCATGTTCGTCCGGTCTTATCATTCCGTTAAGGAAAAGCGCCCCTGGGTTAACCCAAGGGCGCTTTTCGGGAACGAGGGAGGAACGTTAGAAGATGCGGTAGCTGACACCGGCACTGATGGAGCGCCCGATGCGATAGGTATTGATGAGGCTCTTACCCGCCGGGGTCTCCTGTTCGATCCGGAATTCGGCGTCGAGCAGGTTACGCAGGTTCAGGTTCACCTGCCAACGGGAGGAGAGGTCGGCGCGCAGGATGAGGTTGAGCGTGTTCACAGGAAGTTCGAACTGATCACCAAGCCCATTGGCACCAGCGGCGAAGACTCGCGGGCCGAACACGTTGTAGGCCAAGGTGGCCGTGGCCTTGCGGTCCGTTCCGATGTTGCGCGCGTAAGTGATGTCGAGGTTCACCAGGTAGGGCGATGCACCCTGCAAGGCGCGACGCTCGTTGGTCAGTACGATATCGGCCGCGTCCGTGGTGGAGGGGCTATTGTCAATGGTCAGTTCCGAGTGGATGAGCGACATGTTCAACCCGACGTTGAGGTCGTTCCACACGGTGCTGTCGCGGCCCATGAGCTTGCCGAGGTTCCGGATGAACTCCATTTCCACGCCAGCGACCACAGCAGACCCGGTGTTGCGGAATGACTGGAGCTGACCGCTGGCCGTGGCGAGGGCCACTTTCTCGATGGTATTGTCCAGCAGCTTTCCGAACGCACCGAAAGCGAGCAGTTCACCACCCGTGCCGAAGCGCTCATAACGGAGGTCGGCGTTCAGGTTGGTGCCGTTCTGCAGATCGGGATTTCCGATGTTCTTGGTGCCTGCGAAGAACTCGGTGTATTCGAACGGACCCATCTCCCGGAAGCCTGGGCGGCTGATAGTGCGGCTGGCACTCGCCCGCAACACATCGTTCTTGCTCACGTCATAGCGGATGGAACCGAAGGGCAGCAACTCGGTGGAGTTCAATTGCGCGATGCGTTTGGCCTGGTAGAACGAATCGCTTTGCTTGCGGTAGATGATGCGTTGTTCGCCATCCTCCACCCGAAGTCCCCCCAGTACCTTCAGCTTGTTGGGTAGTACATCCACTTCGGCCGAAACGTGTGCGGCATTGATGTCCTGCGAGATCCAATGGTCGGATTCCGGGCCTGTCACATTGGTGATGGAGAAATCACCTTGTTGGAAGCTCTCGTTGTTGAGGTAGCTGTCCGGGGTGTTCACATCCACACCTGCAGGGTTGGCACCGTTCACGTTCTGCAGGTCGTAGGTGACGATGTCATATCCGAAGCTGCGGTCCTTACGCTTGATCTGCGCTCCGGTCCTGAGGGTGAGGGCCGCTTCCGGTCCATCGGTCCCTTCGCGCTGCACCAAACGATAGGACACACCGACACGGGCAGCGGTCTCCTGCTCTTCAAGCGCGCTGGACCAGCGGTGGTTCTCCAAGCGATCGATGGCGTTGAACCGTGTGGTGCCGTCAGTACGGTCGATGAGGTAGACCAACTGGCGCCGATCGGGTTCAGCACTGGTGGTGGTACTCCGTGATCCGCTCCACTCCAGCAGCAGACGGTCCTTCGTTCCGAAGCCATGGCGACCGAACACCTGCTGGGTGAAAAGACCGTTCTGACGGTAGGTGAAGCGCCGTGCGAGGATGCGGTCGTTGTAATCGAAGTGGTCACCCTCGTTCACCCGATGTTCATCGCTGCTCATGTTCACCCACAAGGCGGTGTATCCGATACTGTGGTGATCACCCAGGTTCAGCACGGCGGTCCCCAATGCGGAGGATTGGGTGTTGAACTGCCAACTCTTCATGGTGTAATCGACCAAGGGTGTGTTCGAGGAGTTGATGATGCGTACCAGGCCATCGCGGTAGCGGTTCTCGTTGCGGTAATTGGCGGTACCCACCAGATCCAAGGAGACCTTCTCGAGCAACTTGATCCGCGTACCCCCATAGATGCCGAACTGAAGGTCGGGCATGGCAGTAGCGGAGGTCGGGTTCAGGTTGGTGGCCAAGGGAGAGCGTTCCCCCACGAAGGAGCCAGGTTGACGCGTCAGTACAGAGGGCAGTGTACGGGTGCCATCCTCACGGCCCCAGAAATCGTTGGCGCCACCCCGATAGCTGTTCATGGAACGGAAGGTGCTTTGGCTATTCATGCCACCACCCAAGGAGACCCGAAGGATGTTCTCGCCGCTGGCCTTCTTGGTCTGGATGTCCACAGCCCCGCCGGAGAAGTCGCCGTACAATTCAGGGGAGAAGCTCTTCGTGACTTGAATGTTCGATACGATGTCGGTGGGGAAGATGTCCAATGGGGCCACCTTCATATCGGGGTCTGGCGATGGCAACGGCAACCCGTTGAGGTAGGCCGCATTGTAGCGGTCACCGAGTCCACGCACCACCACGTACCTACCACCGACCGTGCTTAGCCCCACGATCTTCTGGACCCCTTCAGCCACATCGCTCGCGCCCTTCTTCTTGAGCTCTTGGGCACCCAGGTTCTGTACCAAAGAGCTGGCCTCCTTTCGCTCCATCAGTAGGATCCCTTCCTGTTCACGATCCTTGATGCTTATGACCTCGAATTCTTTGATATCCACTCCAGCAGCTAGCAATTGCACATCCACCATCGTGCGTGTTCCGCTGGTCACCACCACTTCCTTCTCCACAGGCTCGTATCCGACGAAGCTCACCAACAATATGTAGGTGCCAGGTTCAGCATCAAAGCTGTAGCGACCGTCCAAGTCCGTGGTGGCCCCGGTCGTGGTACCCTTCAACAACACGTTCACGAAGGGCATGGGCTGCACCTTACCGGCCTCTGGTGCATTGATGGTGCCCGCCACAGTGCCCTTCTGGGCCAGTGAGAACAGCGCGAACAACAGGGAGGGAAGGAGCAGAATGGTACGGTACATCGCAGAAGCGTTCAGCGTTGGGCTGTTCGCGCTGCAAAGGTCCCCCGCCCATGTTACCCGGTGCTTGATCCCGGGTTAAGGCTGTGTTAGGTGGCCGACGACTTCCTTAACCTTGACTTAACGCTATCCTCCAAGAACCACCACTTCGGAGTGTCCTTCAGCGATCGGGCTTCCTGCCACATGGTCACCAACCGGTCCTGGAGCAACAAGGTGGCCTCTTCCACGGTGTCCGCTACGAACATGAATTCCAGTTCCGATCGCCCTATGGTCCCTTCGGCCACCATGCGTTCGATCTGCGCCAGCATCGGAGCCCAGTAATCCTTGCCATAGAGCAGTATGGGGAAGTTCTTCACCTTTCCCGTCTGGATGAGGGTGATCGTTTCAAAGAGCTCATCCATGGTTCCTGCTCCGCCAGGCAGAACGACGAATGCCACGCTATACTTCAGGAGAAGCACCTTCCGTACGAAGAATCGCTCGAAGGTGAGACTGACATCGAGGTAGGGGTTGGCATATTGTTCATGGGGAAGTACGATGTTACAACCGACACTACGAGCGCCCACATCACGAGCTCCGCGATTCGCGGACTCCATGATCCCCGGTCCACCACCGGTCATGATGGTGAAACCCACCCTACCGATGCGCCGAGCAAGTTCACGTCCGGCCTCATAGTAGGGATGGTCCTCCTTGAATCGCGCACTCCCGAAGAACGTGACACAGGGCCCCACGAAGTGCAACTTGCGGAACCCGTAAATGAACTCGCGGGCGATGCTGAGCACACTGACGAACTCCTTCCAACGGGACCTGGGGCCTTCCAGAAAGCTCAGGTCGATGGTGCGGGATGGTTGACTATTGTCCATTTTGGAGCCGACGAAGCTAGTGCTGCGACGATGAATGCTGGTGCATTGATGGAGGGGGAGGGTGATGGCGGTGCGAAGCATATCGGAACAAGTTCCGGTGTTACCGTGTTCCTTTGGTGCATGCCATCTCGTCAGCTACGTGTGATCATCGTGATCCTGGGTGTCATTCTGTTCGTTTCAAGTGTGTTGGCGCAGCGTCAGCTTGATGAGGCGGACTTCGAGTCGTGGACGAATGTGGGGATGGTCACCCAAGAGCCCAGTAATTGGAGTTCGTTGAAGAGCAGTGATGCTGGGGCGTTCATCAATGCATTGGTGCCACAGTTATGTTGGCGTAGTGCGGATGCCCACTCGGGCTCCTATTCGGTGGAACTGCGCACGGTCAACTCGGCGGCAGGCACTGCGAACGGTCTGCTTACCAACGGTCGCGTCCATGCGGAACTGAACATCGACAACAGCTACATGTATACGGATCCGGACGATACACAATGGAACACCATTGCCATTGGCAGGCCGGATAGCTTGGTGGGGTGGTACAAAGCCGATCCACAGGTAGGCGATCGGGCGAACATCGGTGCATTGCTCCATGTGGATGAAGGTCGTCTACCGGCTTTCGGGACGGAGGCGAACTACATCGCCGGTGCTTCATGGAAGGCGCCTTATCAGGCCGTTCCGGAATGGACCCGTTTTTCCACGCCATTCCAGTACCTCGATGAGCGTGATCCGGAATGGGTGTTGTTGATCCTCACTTCGGGTGACAGTGCCGGGAGTGTCATCGGTTCGCGTGTCTGGTACGATGATCTGGCGCTGATCTATAATGTTCAGTGTACGATGGAGGTAGCGGAATTGCAACTTGCCATGGAGGGGCCTACCAACTTGCAAGTGGCCTTTTCCACGCAAGGGCCGCCAATGGCTCCTGTCCAGTTCCGAGTGGAGTTGTCCGATGCGGACGGGGGCTTCTCTCAACCGGTGAACCTCGGTACGCTCACGACGAACGCAGCGCAAGGCATGATCAGCTGCCAAGTACCAGCGGGTGTTCCGCCGGGAACCGGGTATCAGGTGCGTGTGAACACATCATCTCCGTATTATGCGCCGATCCCAGTGGGACTTCCGCTCGTGATCGCCACAGGTGTTGGCGGACCTGCCGTTAGGAACGCCCGTATCTGGGCTTCGGGTGATGCGATCCTGTGCGACCTGCGCGGATCCAGCTGGAACGATGCCTACCTGGAAGTATACGACTCGAATGGCCGAATGATCGAGCGGCGTGCGCTACATGGAGGTTCCCTTCATGCCGTGGCGATCCAAGCTTCTGAATGCGTTCTACTGCTCCGTGTCACGCACCAGGATGGAGTATGGTCTGGTCGCGTGGTGATGCCCTGACGATCGTGAGACAACCCAGGGTGGGACCTTGCATCATCAGCCCGACCGATGGACTGCGCGACCACTGAAGATGCTGTGCGATCCAAGGAAGGATGAGCGCTTTGCAGCTCTTGGCATGCTTCGATCCGAGAGCGAGGGTACCACGGAACCCGAACCTGTCATAGGCAATACAGGTCGGTCCATCACCTTCGGATGACGCTGCTACCCACCTAGCGGCCGCTTTGCGGCCAACGCATGCCCTTGCTCTCGATCCGGGCGATCTGTAGAACACGGTAGCGGACCAGTGGGGTCGCCTGGCCATCCCTAAGCTCAGCGAAGTGTGCACTGTTGGCAGTCGGCTCAACGACGGTGCCTCCGATAACCTGCATCTGTTTTCTGCCGTTGCCGCGGAATAGGCGGGCTGGCATTTGCGCGGGGTGCTTTCATGGTAGCATTTGGCCGGGTAATGCTCTTGGGTGGAGGGTGGAAGCCGCCTCCGTTCATGGATCACGCCTGCTGTTCATCACCGGTTCCAGCACCGTGGAGGGGTGAGACCCGGTATTTCTACTTGGTCCTGTCAAGTGGCCGTTGTGCATCTTTACGGTCCACCGCTCTACAGATGCCCTATCGTGCCACTCTCCCTAGCTTGAACAGGAGCATTGCATTATTCCTGTCAGCACTGCCGTTCGCACTTTTCGCGCAGTTATACACCTACAATGCCCGCTACGATTCGCTCGACACGCGCCACGACAAGTCGCGGCCAGTGATCGAGCGGTACTTCATCACCAGCAACCATGGCGCAGCCCTCTTCAACCTCGGGTTGAAGGATGAGATCAGGAAGAACGCCAAAGAGGAATTCGCGCTGGCTGAAGAGCTTGGCATCGACACGCTGCTTGCTACCGCTTCCCAGCATTTGGGCGATGCGCTCAACGGCTCTGCGGATGCTGCATTGCAGTTGAAGTACTTCTACCAGGGGCTGGACTACGCGCAGCGGTCAGGGAACGCGAACCATATCGGCACGGCGTACAAGCAGATCGCCACGGTGTACAAGTCCCTTGGCGACCTGCCCCGCGCGCTGGAGCTGCTCCAACTCGCCCTCGCCAACGTGACCTCGGACTACCAGACCAACCGCACCTGCTGCCACTTGAGCGAGTGTTACCGGCTCATGGGGAAGCCCGATTCTGCGCTCTACTGGGCACAGCGGTCGAACATCATCTCCGACCCGGGAAGCGATCCCTATGCCTACGCCCGCTCCTACTACGTGCTCGGCGCGGCCTACGCAGCGAAACGCGAGCGCCAGCTGGCCGATGTCCATTTCGCCCGGGCGATCGAGGTCGCGGATTCCTTCCAAGTGATGATCCCGCTTTTCGGTTCGCTGCTGGGTCGCGGGGAGATGGAACTGGATGCAGGTGACATCCCGAATGCCATCGCCGATGGCAGGCGTGCCTTGCGCGTAAGTGTTGATGGTGGCAATTTGGAAGGTCTCGTCGGCGCCTCCGACCTCTTGCGTCGATCGTTCAAGGCCAGCGGCCAGTCTGACAGTGCCTACCGCTACTTCGAGCTGCGCGTGCTGTATGCCGACAGCCTGATCAACGCCACCAACCTGAACAAGCTACAGAACATGGCCTTCGCGCAGGAGCTGAAGGAAGGCGAGGAGGCGAAGGCCAAAGCCGAGGAAGCAGCCACCCGCTCCCGCAACATCCAGTTCGGCATCATCGCGCTCATCGTCATCACCCTGGGCATCTTCCTGCTCGTCTTCAGCCGGACAGCGGTGGTGGGTGCCAAGGCCATCAAGAACCTCTCGCTGATCGCGCTGCTGCTCTTCTTCGAGTTCATCAACCTGCTTGTGCATCCATTCCTCGGCGAGATCACACACCACTCACCGATCTTGATGCTGTTGTGCATGGCCGCCATCGCCGGGCTGCTGATCCCACTGCACCACCGCATGGAGAAGTTGATCACCAACATGCTCGTGAGCAAGAACAACCGGGTGCGGTTGGAAGCTGCGAGGAGGACGATCGAGGAGTTGGAAGCACGACCGACCGATATCAACGCAGGTTGATGCCTATGAATGTTTGCATGCTTCACCAACGGACCATTTCCCGGGGTCTCATTTTCCGAACGCTGGCAGTGGTCGTTGCATTGGTCGGTATCGGCCAACTGCGCGCCCAGCCCCTCGACACGCTTGCGGCCCGGATGCGTGGAATTCCTGTCGATTCCTTGATCGCACGTGAGGCCGCGGCGACCGACCCGCGGGTGAAATGCGCCGCCATTGCCAGGCTCGTCAGCCAGTACCTCTTCCTCGGTCGCCCGGAGGACTGCATGAAAGCAGCTATTCGTGGTCTGGAAGCGGCCGAGCCGACCGGGAACGATACGCTGATCGGTCGCGCCCACTTCGGCATCGGCGGGGCATTCACGCAGCTCAACGAGGTGAACGGGGCCCTGAAGCACTTCAACATCGCCTTCGAACGCTTCCAACATGCCGGCGATAGCTTGGGCATGGGGGCCGTTTGCAAGGAGACCGCCATCGTGTACCAACGGGCCGGGGATACGGAGGGCACCTTGCGCTATATGCGTAAGGCGCAGGCCTATGGCTTGAGTGAGGGGATCTACGGCCGCTCAATGTCCATCCTTGCCCGGTGCCACATGGAACGCGGCGACCTTGATTCCGCGCTTTACTATGCCCGCAAGGCCGATGTGCTGAAGGTGCCCGGAAATGATCCCTATGGCTATGCGAACTTCCAACTCACCCTGGCCGTCGTGCATGCTGCTCGAGGGGAGAACGACCTGGCTGAGCCTTACTTCAAGCGGGCCTTGGCAGTGGCTGATTCTGCTGAGGTGCCCGAGCCGCTCATCAACGCTGCGGCCGGTTACGCCAAGCTGCTGATCGGCCAAGGGCGCGGGTCGGAGGCGTTGGTCTGGGCGCGTAAGGGCTTCGGATCAACCGAGCATTTGCGGCAACCGGGGTTTCTGGTGAAGTCCACGACGGCCTTGTCCGATGCCTTTGGCGCGAACGGCATGACCGATAGCGCGCTGGTGTACTCGAAGCTTGCCCACGCATGGCGCGACTCGCTCACGGCCTTGCAGAACCGAAGCCAGTTGCAGAACCAATTGTTCACGCAGGAACTGAAGGACCGCGAGGAAGCCAAGCTTCGCGCGGAGGAGCTCGCGGCACGCTCCCATAACATCCAGTTCGGCATCATCGCCCTCATCGTCATCACGCTGGGCATCTTCCTGCTCATCTTCAGTCGTACGGCGGTGGTGGGCGCCAAGGCCATCAAGAACCTCTCGCTCATCGCGCTGTTGTTGTTCTTCGAGTTCATCAACCTACTGGTGCATCCGGTGCTGGGTGAGATCACACATCATTCACCATTGCTCATGCTGTTGTGCATGGCGGCGATCGCCGGGCTGCTGATCCCACTGCACCACCGCATGGAGAAGCTCATCACCAACATGCTCGTATCGAAGAACAACAGGGTGCGGTTGGAGGCAGCGCGTAGGACGATCGAGGAACTCGAAGCAAGGCCTACCGACACCAACGCCAGTTGATGCCCATGTACCTGATCACGCTTCAACAACGAACCATCGCCATGATCATCTACTTCCGAGCACTGGCATTGGTTGTTGCCTTGGCCGGTATCGGACGGCTCCAGGCCCAGCCCTTCAATACCCTCTTTGCCAGTATCAGTGACCTTCCTGTGGACACACTGATCGCCCGTGAGAAGGCCACGGACGATCCCCGCATGAAGGTCGCGTTGCTCGCACGGCTGGTGCAGAGATACCTCTACATCAACCGACTGGATGAGTGCATGTCCACCTCGATCCGGACACTGGCGATCGCGGAACCCACGGGGAACGACACGCTGCTCGGCAGGGCGCACCTCTCGATCGGGGTCTCCTTCGTGATCGCCAACGAGGTGAACGGCGCATTGAAGCACTTCAACATCGCGCTCGATCACTTTACGAGCGCGCGTGATAGCATCTGGATGGGCGCGACCTGCAAGGAGCTCGCCGTGCTCTATCAACGCGTGGGAGACCATGATGGAACCATGCGCTACATGCGGAAAGCGCTGGCGTTGGGCATGCCTTCGGGGATCCGCTCGCGAGGCTTGTCAACATTAGCCCGGGTCTTCATGGACCGAGGCGAACTCGATTCCGCGCTTTACTATACCAAGCAAGTGGAAATGGTCGATTCACCGGGTGAAGATCCATGGACCTACGCCTATTCGAACGGCGCGCTCGCGACGGTGTATGCCGCACGCCATGAAGCGGACCTGGCCGAACTGCATTTCAAGCGCGCCATCGCGGCCGCCGACTCGTTCCAGCTCCCGCTTCCGCTCGTTCAGTTCGCCGCAGGGTATTCTTCGTTGCTCTTGGAGCAGGGCCGCACTGCGGAAGCGCAAGCCATCGCTCAGTTGGGTTTCCGTTCTGCGGAAGGGGTACGCAATCCGAGTCCTTTGGAAAAAGCGGCCGAGGCCCTGGCCGATGCGTTCAAGGCGAACGGCATGGCGGATAGCGCGTTCTTTTACGCGAAGCTGTGTATTGCCTATCGCGACAGTGTGATCGCTACCCAGAACCGCAGTCAGCTTCAGAGCCAACTGTTCTCGCAACAGCTCAAGGACATGGAGGACGCCAAGTTGCGTGCGGAGGAAATCGCTGCCCGCTCCCGCAACATCCAGTTCGGCATCATCGCCCTCATCGTCATCACGCTGGGGATCTTCCTGCTCATCTTCAGTCGCACGGCGGTCGTGGGTGCGAAGGCCATCAAGAACCTTTCACTCATAGCGCTGCTGCTCTTCTTCGAATTCATCAACCTGCTGGTGCATCCGTTCCTTGGCGAGATCACGCACCACTCGCCGATCCTGATGCTGCTGTGTATGGCTGCCATCGCCGGGTTGCTGATCCCGCTGCATCACCGCATGGAGAAGCTGATCACCAACATGCTGGTGAGCAAGAATAACCGGGTGCGGTTGGAGGCGGCGCGGAGGACGATCGAGGAACTGGAAGCACGACCGAATGAACATTCTGGGACATAGCATGGGAACCAAGGGACACCCAGCGCAGCCGTTCCGTTACACGCTGATCGCTGTGCTTGTACTGTCATGGTTAGCCGGCAGCGCGCAATACGGCGGCATGGCCACACTGGACACGCTCGATGTGCGGCACGACCTGACAAAGCCCGCCGCTGTGCGCATGGAAGCGGCGAAGAACCACGCTGTTGCTTGCCTGTATGCCGGGCGCGCGGAGGAAGTGCGTATCACGGCGTTGTTCGCGCTGGACCTGGTACCCGAGCTGACGCACGATACGGCGCTGACCAAGGCGTACCTCGTCACCAGCCTCTCGTGCAAGGAGAGCGACCCAGGTAAGGCCTTGGAATACCTGTACAAGGCATTGGACCATGCGGAGCTCAGTGGCGATGCGGACTTGATCGGCTGGGTGGAGAAGGAGACCGGCATCGTATTCAAGCAGATGGGGCAGTACCGGGAAGCGATCCGATGGCTGAAGAAGTCAGAAGCGCATGTGGTGAGCACAGTGGAGCGCAACCGCACGGCCTGTCACTTGAGCGAAGCCTACGCCGCAGTGGGTTTGCTGGATTCCGCCTTGCAACAGGCGCAGGGCAGCAACATCACGGACAAGGTTGCCGACGATCCTTACGGCTACGCGCGGTCGCAATTCGTGATCGGCAAGGCGTACGCAGCCAAAGGCGAGTCGGACATGGCCGAGCTCTTCTTCCAAAAGACCATCGCGGTGTGCGACTCCTTCCGCATTGCGCGGTTGATGCCGTACGCCCTGGTGAGCCTCGGCCGGGTGCGACTGGACGCGCAAGATGCCAGCGGTGCCATCGGCCTTGGAAGGCGAGCGCTTGCTGAAGCGGAGCGAACCGACAACCTGCCGGCCGCTCTGGAAGCCACTGGCCTCTTGGAACTGGCTTACCATGCTGCGGGCAATGCCGATAGCGCATACGTGAGCCTGAAGCTGCGCTCCACCTTGCAGGACAGCCTGTTCAGTGTGCAAGCGCTGAGCAAGGTGGAGAGCATGCGCTTCGGGCAGCAGTTGAAGGAGAAGGAAGAGGAGCAGGCCCGACTCGAGGCACTGGAGGAGCGCTCCCGAAACATCCAGTTCGGCATCATCGCCCTCATCGTCATCACGCTGGGCATCTTCCTGCTCATCTTCAGTCGTACGGCGGTGGTGGGCGCCAAGGCCATCAAGAACCTCTCGCTCATTGCGCTGTTGCTCTTCTTCGAATTCATCAACCTGCTGGTACATCCGTTGCTGGGCGAGATCACGCACCACTCACCGCTGCTGATGTTGTTGTGCATGGCCGCGATCGCCGGGCTGTTGATCCCACTGCACCACCGCATGGAGCACCTGATCACGAACATGCTCGTATCGAAGAACAATCGTGTGCGCTTGGATGCGGCGCGGCGGACGATCGAGGAGTTGGAGGCCAGGCCGTCTGAGGCGACGGAATGAACCTGTAGTGGGCTCGGTTGTACCGGGGCGTATAACCTGGTCAACATGCGCCCCTGCCTCCTTGCCTTCGCCCTTCTTCTCGCGGCCTCCCATAGCCACGCCACCAACCTCCTCGACCAACTCCGCGCCTTCAACCCCTACTGGGCCGACCACGCGGACCACTTGACCGGCAAGCCCGCCAAGCCCATCAGCAACGATGTCGACTATGTACAGGCGCATCTCGCAGAGGTGCTCGGAGTGCTATCCCAAGCACCCACAAGCCAACTGAGCGCAGGTCAGCTCAGGTCGCGCCAGGAACTCACTGCCGTGCTCGCCGACTACGCAAGTCAAGGCCGTTTCCCGATCAACTACTACCGGCAGGAGCGCATCCCTGTCTTCATCGACGAGCACGATACCTATTGCGCTGTCGGATACTTGATGCGGCATACCGGTGAAGAGGCCATGGCACGCCGCATCGCTGCCGCGAACAACTACGCCTGGGTGCGCGAGATCGAGGAGCCGGGCCTTACTGCCTGGCAACAGGCTTCGGGCTTCAGCTTGGAAGAATTGAAATTGATCCAAGGCGCCTACGACTACTACATGCCCGATGCCTTCCTGCTGCCCAACAAGTACGAAGTGCCGCAGAAACCCGAGCGAGTGGTACGCTACTTCGAAGGACCTGATAAGGACAAGGTCTGGTGTTCTGGCGAGGGTACGCTCAACGAACTGCACGGCCAATGGATCCAGAACTACTCAAGCACGCTGCCGTGGATCGTGGGCTACTTCGAGCATGGCAAACGCTCCGGGCGTTGGAAGGAATACTACAAAGGCACCGACAAGCTCTGCCGCACCGAACATTGGCGCGATGACAAGCTCAACGGCATCCGCACGCGTTACGACCGCGATGGACGGGTGATCGAGACCATCCTCTTCAAGAACGGACAGGCCGTCACCAAGACCAACA
>ENA-UOWO01000656-UOWO01000656.1-activated-sludge-metagenome-genome-assembly--contig:-NODE-656-length-48394-cov-9.988581_pt1 | contig 48394 bp, 38 predicted proteins | sample MGYA00238148_ERZ761564 | MGnify/ENA primary metagenome ERZ761564 (study PRJEB28885, sample SAMN05720194) | activated sludge metagenome | isolation source: Anaerobic digester | place: USA... | reverse complement strand
ACGCAGAACAACAGCGACGGCTGGTTCATCGGCATCACCCCCGACCTGGTGACCGGTGTGTGGACCGGTGCGGACGACCGCAGCGTGCGCTTCGCCAGCACCGACAAGGGACAGGGCGCTAACATGGCGTTGCCGGTCTATGGTTATTACATGAACCGGGTGTATGCCGATACGTCCATCACCATCAGCACAGGCGACTTCGAGGTGCCTGCCGGATTCGATGCGAGCAGCCTGAACTGCAGACAGCGCAGCGGAGAGTTGCGCAAGCCGGAGGAGCCCTTGTGGGAGTAAGGGTCGTGCATTACGGCATGCAACAACCCAGCTGCAGCCATCCCGGGCCTGGTCGGTATTCATTCCCGTTCATGCCCGTCCGTTCCCGGTCGAGGAGGGGAGGTGCCAGCGGAGATGCGGTCATGACCGTGTTCGCCGTTACTTCGCATTCCAAGCAACGACGACGATGAACAAGGTGGTGGCCAATGCCGAAGAAGCGCTGCGCGGCATCGCGGACAATATGACCCTGATGGTGGGTGGCTTCGGCCTGTGCGGGATCCCGGAGAACAGCATCAACGCGCTGGTGAAGAGTGGTGTGAAAGGCCTCACCTGCATCAGCAACAATGCGGGTGTGGACGACTTCGGGCTGGGACTGCTGCTGCAGACCAAGCAGATCCGCAAGATGATCAGCAGCTACGTGGGCGAGAACGCCGAGTTCGAGCGCCAGATGCTGAGTGGCGAACTGGAGGTGGAACTGATCCCACAAGGCACACTGGCCGAACGCTGCCGCGCAGGTGGTGCCGGTATACCTGCGTTCTTCACCCCCGCAGGCTACGGCACCGAAGTGGCGGCCGGCAAGGAGACACGCGAGTTCCACGGCAAGATGTACGTGATGGAGGAGTGGCTCCGCGCCGACTTCGCGCTGGTGAAGGCCTGGAAGGGCGACCGCCTGGGGAACCTGGTCTACAAGCGCACGGCCCGCAACTTCAACCCCATGATGGCCATGGCTGGTACCATCACCGTGGCCGAGGTGGAGCACTTGGTGGAACCCGGCGAGCTCGATCCGGACGAGGTCCACACCCCGGGCATCTTCGTGCAGCGCATCTTCCAAGGTAGCAGCTACGAGAAGCGAATCGAGCAACGCACGGTGCGCAAGCGCTGACATGAACACCCTGCGCCGCCCCGGAACGCTGTACGCGACACTGGCGGTGCTGGTGGGCCTCTTGGTATGCTGGCGCGCGTGGCACCTGCCCCTGGTCCACGATGAGGCCCGCACCTGGTTGGTGTACGTCCACAGCGGCGACTTCCTGCCCTTCCGCGCCCAGTGGGATGCCGGCAACCATGTGCTGGTGACCGCAGCGGCCTGGTGTGGCCAGCGACTCTTCGGTGAAGCCCCGTTCGTATTGAGGCTCTTCCCGGTGCTCTCCTTCGCCCTGTATGCGTGGTACGGTTGGCGGCTCAGTACCCGGCTGAAGGCAACCGCGATCGCCTGGTCCTTCCGCGCAGCGTGGATCGGCACGCCGTTCCTGCTCGACTTCTTCTCCCTGTTCCGCGGCTATGGTCCGGCGCTGGCCTTCCAAGCGCTGGCCATGTACCACTTCATCACGTTCATCTCCGCGCCTCGCGACCATCGGTTATGGCCCTTGCTGTTGGCTGTTGCGCTCGGCACTTGGTGCTCCCTCAATGGTACCTTGTTGGGCCTGGTGATGCTCATCCTGGTGTTGCCGGGTATCGTTGTCCAACCTGGTAAGCGGCGCGCGGTGATGGCAGTACAGTGGCTGGTGATCGGTCTGCTTCCACTGCTGATCGCGTTGCTCTATGGACAAGGTCTTGCGGAACGCGGAGCGCTCTACTACGGCAGCGATGTGGGCTGGGTGGATGGCACACTCACCTCGCTCACCCTTCCGCTCTTGGGCACCGACGAGCCTGCCGCGAGTTGGTTGTTGCTGGTGCCTGTGCTGCTGGCTTTCATGGAGGTGGTGTGGGCGCTTGTGAAGGGCAGGATGGATGCGCTACGCACGCCGCTGGCAGGGGTGGCCATGTTGCTCGCGGCGGAGGTGGCCGGCCGCACGCTGATGCATCTGCTGTGGGGCACGCTCTTCCCGGTGGATCGCACAGCCTTGCACCTGATCCCGCTGGCTCTGCTTCTCTTCGCCTTGGCGGCGGACGGTGTTGCGGCGCGGCGCTCATGGACGAGTTGGATCGCGGCCTTGTTGCTTCTTGCGCCGCCAGTACTGGCGCTGCGGGGATGGCATCCGGCACGCACCATGAGCTGGCCCGAAGAGTCCGCGGAGCTGGCCCAATACCGTGTCGTGGCCGAACGCGCTGCAGCCACCGACGAGATCTTGAGCGTTGGCGCGTACCGGCAGATGGTTCCCATCTGGGATGTACAAGCGCGTATGGCGGGCATCACGGTACCACCGCTGGATCCGAACGGTCACCCTGCCGCGTACCACGATCTACTGCTGTTGGATACCGGCTACTTCGACGTGCCCATCGGCTTTCGGCCGGTGCTGGGCAGCAGCGCAGGCAGGCAGGTGTTGTTGGAGCGCAGTCCACCAGTGGAATTGACCAGCTTCGCTGACAGCACGTTCAGCGCTGCCGCTAGCGACGCTGAGTTCCAGGACCTGTGGAACGAGCCGGCTGAACGCTTCAACCCCGGCCTCCGCTGCATGGAGTTGGACCTGGCGCTCCGCTGCTCGGATGATGTGCTTTCGGCAGAGGTCGTGATCGAACTGCGCGGTGCTGATGGTCAGGCTGTACAAGTGGACCGCGTGGAATTGCGAGCGCGCCATGCCGCGACAAGCTCCGAACACATCCGCTTCAGGCGGTGGATCCCGGCGGCGGATGCGGCCCGCTCGATCGTGGTGTACCTCTACAACCCTTCCCGCCAGCTTCTGGAACTGCAGCAGGTGCACTTGCGCATGCTCCGGATCTCCACCGATGACGAACTTCGCACACCTGAACCCTATTGATCCATGGCCCTGACGAAGGAACAAATGGCCCAGCGCATCGCGCGCGAACTGAAGGACGGCTGGTATGTGAACCTGGGCATCGGTATCCCGACGCTGGTGGCCAACTACATCCCGGCCGGTATCAGTGTGGAGCTGCAGAGCGAGAACGGCATCCTGGGTATGGGGCCCTTCCCGTTCGAGGGCGAGGAGGATGCGGACCTGATCAATGCGGGCAAACAAACGGTGACGCTGAAGGATGGCGCCGCCATCTTCGACAGTGCCACCAGCTTCGCCATGATCCGCGGGCAACACGTACAACTCACGGTATTGGGCGCCATGGAGGTGAGCGACAGCGGCGACATCGCCAACTGGAAGATCCCCGGAAAGATGGTGAAGGGCATGGGCGGCGCCATGGACCTTGTGGCCAGCGCGGACAACATCATCGTGTGCATGCTCCACACCAACAAGGCCGGCGAGAGCAAGTTGTTGAAGCAATGCACACTGCCGCTCACTGGTGTGGGGTGCGTGAAGAAGATCGTCAGCGACCTGGGCGTGTTCGATGTGACCCCCGAGGGGTTCCGCCTCTTGGAGCGTGCGCCGGGGGTGAGCGTTGAGGAGATCAAGGCGAAGACCGAGGGACGGCTGGTGGTGGAGGGCTTGGTTCCGGAAATGCAGGTGTGATCCGATGCGGACACCATGAACCTGCGACAGCCGCAATTGAACACGTGGCACCCTTGGTCGGTGACCTTGGTGGCCCTGTTCTTCGCGGTCTTCTGGATCTCCAGTTCATGGAACCACCATGCGAAGATCCCCGGCAACGATTGGAGGTCCGATCTGCGTGTGGATGGCGCGGGCTATTACATCTACCTGCCCGGCATGTTCCACTATGGCATGCGGGCGAAGGGCCTTCCGCTGGACCTGACCGAAAGGACCGCTGATGGATTCATCGTGCATTACGCTCGTGATCGGATCATCACCAAGTACACCTGTGGTGTCGCCCTGCTCGAATTGCCATTCTACCTGATCGCCGAGTCGATCGTCGGATGGGGTGCTACCGACGGATTCACGGATACCCATCGACGCGCAGTGGAAGCTGGTGCCATCCTTTATTGGATCATCGGCCTGCTCCTGACGGCCTTGGCCCTGCAACGGCTGTTGCCTGCACCTCCCTGGGTACCCGTGGTGCTTCTACCATTGATCGCATTCGGTAGCAGCCTGTTCTATTATGCGTTCAGGGCGGCGGATTTCTCGCACGTATACTCCTTCGCCATGGTGGCGCTTGCCCTGTACCTGTTCGTCACCCGTATACTGGACGCGGAAGCGGTGCGACCGCCCAGTTTGTTCGGTTTCGGCATCACCTGTGCCTTGATCGTGCTCATCCGCCCTACGGATGCAGTGATCGTGCTCGGATTCATCGCGTGGATAATGGCGGAGCGTCCGGCATTGCTCCGTCGACCTGCATTCTGGGGCATCATGGCCTTCACCGCGCTGGTGGTCTGGTCTCCCCAACTGGCCTATTGGAGGTTCGTTCACGGCCGTTGGTTGGCGGTCTCCTACGACAATGAGGCCTTCACGAACCTGCTTTCGCCTCACGTCCTGAAGTTCCTGTTCGCAGCGGAGAACGGCTGGCTTCCCTATGCCCCGGCGATGCTGCTGCTACCCGCAGGATCGTTCGTGTTGTGGAAGCAGAGGCCCCATGTGGTCATCATCCTCTTCGCTGTTCTTGCGTTCACGGTATACCTCTGTTCTGCCTGGCACATGTGGAACTTCGGGTGTGGGTTCGGTTCGCGACCCCTGGTCCAGTACCTGCCCTTGCTGGCCATTCCGATCTGGGCATGGCTTCGTTCGCCAGGGCCCACAGCCAAGCTTTGGCGCGCAGCGCTGCTCCCGCTCCTATTCCTCCTGGTATTCGTGAACTATCGCTTGGCCTTGCAATACGACGGGTGTTTCTTCGGCAAGGACCCTTGGGACTGGGACTATTTCGGTCGTGGTATCGCGCATGCCTTCCTTGGGTAGCTGCGTTGGGCAGGAGTTACTTGTGCTGATGCGTGTTCCCCAGGGGATGTCGATCTTCGCTGGTGCTTCATGGCCCCTTTGATCCACATATACCACGGACCATGGCGGCAGGTCTGAAGCTGATCCAGCGCATCCATCCGCTCGGGTGGTTGCTCCTCGTATTGCTGGTTCTTCATGGTGTGTATGGAACATACGACGTGCTCTTGCTGCGTCCCCAGGCCCACCACCTCTGGCGTCAAGCGGATTGTATCTCGCTGGCCTGGAACTATTACGACACCACATGGAACCTCTTCGAACCGGCTGTCCACAACCAGTTCGCCAAGGACAACCTCAGTGGCCGTTCGGCCGGGGAGTTCCCTTTGCTGTACTGGTTCGTCGGCTTGCTTTGGCGCATCACCGGACCCAGTGAGCTCCTTTACCGGTCCTGCCTGTTCGTGTTCCATGTCCTGGGGACCATCGCCCTTTTCGATGCCGTGCGTCGTATCTCCGGCAGTGCATTTTGGGCCGGGTGCATAGCCCTTCTGGTGCATGTGTCCCCCGTGCTGGTCTACTTCAGTGTGGCTTTCCTCACTGATGTACCCGCTTTCGATCTGGTGTTGATCGGTTGGTGGTGCGTGGTCCGGTATGGCGAGGAGCACCGTATTGGATGGTGGTGGAAGGCCGTGACCTGCTTCGCGCTGGCCATGCTGCTCAAAATGACGGCGGGCATGAGCCTGGTCGCCCTGACGATCGTCCTGCTCTCAGCCACCATATGGCGAACACGACCCGGCACGTTGTGGTCCTTGTTCGCCGGTTCCATCCGCGAATGGAGCCCGGTCCTTTTTGGGTATGCGGCCGTTCTGGCCTGGTATGCCTATGCGGCTCACTATAATGCGTTGTATGAAGCGAAGTACACGTTCAACGCGCTCTGGCCGATCTGGGACCTGGACGCGGTCTCCCGGGAGCGTGTATGGCGTGTGGGCGTTGACATCGTACTTCCCCAACTCCTTGACCGTTCCTTGCAAGTAGTGATGCTGTTCGCCGCTCTCGTATTCCTGCTGCGGATCCGAAGGCAACATCGGCAGATCGTTCTGTTCGTAGGCGCCTTGCTCATGGGAGTGCTGCTGTATATCCTGTTCTGGTTCCAAGCGCTGGACAACCATGACTATTACTTCATCAATCCGATGATCCTGGTCGTGGTGATCGCCGTGTTGGCCGTCCACACGCTGCAGCGGGACCATCCGGGTGCTGCACGTTCCCCTTGGGTGCGTGCCGCTGCGATAGGCCTACTGCTCTATAACATGGCGTACACGAACACCAACATGGCGATGCGCTATGATGGGAGCGGCCAACTGAGCGTGATGGAATTATGGCCACGCCCATCCACCAAGGAGGTGGACCATTGGAACGGCGTTGGGCTAGGCCCGCTGAAAGAACTGGTCCACATCCGACCGGCATTGGCGGCATTGGGTATCTCACCTGGTGACAAGGTGATCTTCCTGGACGATGGCACCATCAACGCCTCATTGGTCCTGATGGGTAATCGGGGATGGACCAGCTTCGGTTGGGGCGTGTTGGACCCCGGGGTCATCGAACGGTTGATCGAGCGTGGTGCACGGTACCTGCTCTTCGCGGATGACCAATGGTTCAGCGACCCGCGCCTCTTTCCATACCTGCGCTCGCCCATGGGACCTTTGGGCAAGGTGCATATCATGGACCTGCGATCCGAGGAACGAGCAGTGACCTGTGTCGCGATCCTGGACCAAGGCGCCAGGACGATGGCGGAACCCATGATGCGGCTTGATACGATGGCTTGCTCCTTGGGGTCGAACACATGGTGCTTCAACGGTGGTGAGTATCCATTCGAGGTGGTACATCCAGTGGCTCCCGAACCTACCGCCCTGTTCTCGGAGCTTTTCGTACAGGCCCGATACGAATGGGACATACCGCCGAACGGGGATGCGGAGCTGGTGTTCACGGAGGATGGCCCGGACGGCTCGGTGAGCTATCAGCAGGTCGAGCTACAGGAAGGCCTGGTCGCTGCCCGATTCGTGGTACACGCCGCTGACCCCAAGGTCACCAACAAGCTCTACATCGTTCACCGATCAGCGGGTGGTTTCCGCATCCGTGATCTGCGTATTGAAGTGGTACACTATCCGGGTTCCGGGCGAAAGAGCCCCGGTTGATGTCCGGGTATCTCCCGGCCCGAGCGTCTGTCATAGGGAGCGTGCATCACGCTGTGCCGTTCCGTTCTCGTATGTCGATACCAACCAGTGGCCGGACCTGTCCATCATGCGATGGATGACACGATCATGAAGCGCAGTTCCTGGAGGCAGACCCCGAGGTCCGTATCCTTGCCGGGGCTTTCCACGGCGAGCGATGGAGGTTTTCCTTGATTCGCTCCAACCCTCAGCACCGGCACAGCAATACCGAACTTGTGAACCGGAACCTACTGGCGCTCCATGAACCGCTGTTCGTGGCACATTGAACCCGATACACTACTCCGGCCCACAATGACCATCTTCGCAGTACCTCTCCTGGTATCCTATTGTTAGTGTGATATCCGGAGGTCGAACCACATGGGCCTAAAACGTCTTTTTCAGCTCATCCCCCTCCGCTCCTTTGGATACTACCTCATAACGGGGCTCATAGTCATCGCACCTGCGTTGATGAACAACTATCCGCTCGTTTACGCCGACAGCAATACTTATGTAGCCTCTTCACGGAACCTCCTGCCGCCTATCGACCGACCGATAGGATATTCCCTCTTGATACGAGCGGTCACCTGGCAAAGTACGCTTTGGACGATCATTCTCTTCCAAGGGATGGTGATGAGCTGGTTGATCCACGAAGTGCTTCGATCGCTCTCCCCGAACTCACGTGCGACTTGGCGTAAGCATGTGCTTATGCTCACCTTTCTAACACTCTTCACCAGCCTACCCTGGTATGCCAGTCAGATAATGCCCGATGTGTTCAGCGGAGGGATGGGGCTTTGTGTGTTCCTACTTCTACTGGGAAGGAACAGGTCGATCCTTTCCACCTGTTTCCTCTGGGTCTTGCTGTTCGTTCTTACCACCTGTCACCTCAGCTTCTTGGCCATGCTCTTCCCCTTGTGCTTGGGTTTGATCGTGTTGGCCTTCGTGCGCCCTTGGTTCCGCTTTTCCCGTCTGGCACCTCGTAAGACACTTGTCGGGCTACTTCTTGTACCTATCCTCGCGAGTCTCTTCATCGTCGGTTACAACGACCGGAATGGTCACGGCGCGGTGCTCTCTCCGACCTCGAGCCTTTTCCTTGCTGGCAGATTCGCGGAATCGGGCGTGTTGCGCACCTACCTGTCCAAGACATGCGCCTCTTCACCCCATGAGCTGTGCGACCACTTGGATCAACTCCGGGCGACAGGCATGTACTTCGTGTGGGATGCGGGAGCTCCAACCCGGCAGCACCGCGGTCTTGTGGAATCGAGCGGGCGACTCGACACAGTGGTTCATGATATCCTGACCGATCCTTCGATGTGGCCAATGCTCGCCTGGACCTCGGCGGTCTCAACGCTCACTCAGCTTGCTCAAGTGAACATCGGATCCGGAATTGAGCCATATCAACGGAACCCGGATTCCTACGCAGCCATCTCACGTGGCATTCCACATGAACTTCCTGCCTATTTGACAAGCAGACAACAGCGGGGTGGCTGGAATTTCGAGTTCATGAATGCGCTCGCCATGCCCCTGTACCTCGCCGCATGGATCACCATCGTCATGTTCTTTCCGCCGAAGAGCAAGGTCCGATGGGTGATGTTCATCCTGATCATGTTGGCGACCGTGATCCTGAATGCCTTTGCCACGGGTGCGATCGCCAACGTATATGATCGTCTTCAAGCTCGCGTGACCTGGTTGGTCATCTTCGCTGCCCTGGCCATTCTGTTCGAGCGTTTTGCATTAGTCCACCAGTTCTTCCTTTCTTGGCGCAGGGTCGTTCATCGCACATCCTGATCCCCTTAACCTTTGCCGGTCGTTCCAATGCTCATTCGCACGCTCAGTATCATCATCCCCGCCTACAACGAGGAACGGACCATCCATCGGATCCTCGATAAGGTGCGCGATGTACGCTTGATCAACGGCATCGCCAAGGAGGTGATCATCGTGAACGATGGCTCCAAGGATGGCACCGCCCAGGCGATCGAGCGCTATATGGCCGCCAATCCCGAGATGGGTATCCGTTTCGCCGAACAGCCCATGAACATGGGCAAGGGTGCAGCCATCCATCGGGGGATCACGGAGGCGTCCGGGGAATACCTCATTGTTCAGGATGCGGACCTGGAGTATGACCCGCGCGAGTACAACGACCTCCTAAGACCGGTGGTGGAGGGCTTTGCCGACGTGGTCTATGGCTCGCGATTCATGGGCCATCACCCCCATCGCATCCTGTTCTTCTGGCATAGCCTCGGCAACAAGTTCCTGACACAATTCTCCAACGCGTTCAACAACTTGAACCTGACCGATATGGAGACCTGCTACAAGCTCATGCGCAGCGATATCGCGAAGGGCTTGGACCTCAGGGAGAGACGCTTCGGCTTTGAGCCGGAGGTCACGGCCAAGTTGGCGCGTGTGAAGGGTATCCGGATCTATGAGGTCGGGATCAGCTATTACGGACGTACGTATGCCGAGGGCAAGAAGATCGGTTGGAAGGATGGTTTCCGGGCCATCTGGTGCATTCTGAAGTACGGTATCGACAGGGACTTCGATCGTCCGTTGCGCGCGGCGCATTCGTAGCAGGATGAGCAAGCGCTGGCCCGTTCACACCTTCGCGTTGTTGACCTCCCTGATCGTGGTGGTGGTCCGGTTCATCGGTGAGGGACAACCGGAGATCGGCGATGGTGCCCTGCACTACTCCCAAGCCCGATGGTCATGGCACCACCCCTGGTTGTTCTTTGAGCATTGGGGTAAGCCGCTCTTCATATTGCTTGCATCGCCTTTCGCCCAGTTCGGCTATCCGTTCGTGGCGGTGTTCAATGCGCTTGTTGCTTTCGCCTCGCTGGTCGCCATCAATTCCATGGTGGTGGACAGGGTCCGGTGGGTCGCCTTCTTCGTTCCTGCTTTGTTGCTCACCGCTCCCCAGTACTTGTATACGGCCGTATCGGGCATGACCGAGCCCCTGTTCGGCATGTTGACGGTAGTGTCCGTCGTGTTGGCGTTGCGCGGCCATGTGGCATGGGCATTGGCCATCCTTTCGTTCAGTCCGGTGGCGCGTCCGGAGTTCGTCATGGTGCTCCCCGTCCTCGTCCTATGGGCCGCATGGGAACGACGGTATTCCGCTCTGCCATGGGCTCTCCTGGGTTCGGTGGTCTATGGTCTGGCCGGATGGCCGGTACATGAGGACCCGTTCTGGATCGTGACCAAGGACCCTTATGTGAGCAACACCTATTATGATCAGCATGGCGATGCCCTTTACTTCGTCCATCGCTTGAGGGACATCCTCGGTGTTCCGTTCCTCACTTTGCTGAGCCTGGCCCTTGTGGCGATGCTGGTGCTCATTGTCAGGGACCGTACTGGTCGAAAGCGGCACCTGGAAGTGCTCTTCCTATGCCTTGTCCCGGTAGTGGGTATCTGGGCCATACACTCCTTCGCTTACTGGAAGGGAGGGGTCGGGTCCATAGGACTCCTTCGCGTCTTCGCCACTGCCATCCCACTGGCTGTGCTGTTCATTGCTCATGTGCTCACCCGATCGGCCCAGCGCGCTTCCTCATTACCGGCTGGATGGGTCCTACCGGCTTTCGCGCCGCTCTATGCCGTCTGGGCGGTGAGCGAAGTGCCTACCCGTGTACCCCTGCCGGCCATCATGGTCCCCGAACAACGCGAGTTGGACCACGCGGCGGAGTTGGTTAAGCAGCGGCTTTTGGAGGGCATTGTGGTGGTCTACATGCACCCGTATATCGGGGCCACCTGTGATCTGGATATCTGGGACCCCAACGTGGCCAGGGCATTCAGCACCCTGCCGCCAGGCCCTGTGGGACCTTCGCTCAAGGAGGGCGACCTGGTGCAGTGGGATTCGCATTTCGGACCCAATGAATCGGCTCTTCCTCTTGAAGGGTTGATCCTGGACAGCACGTTGTCGGTTGTTGCTGTCCATGAAGGAACAGCAGGCTGGCAGGAGGGGCAGTCACCCTTTACGACCTGGCTTTTCCAACGCACTGGAAAAAGTGTGCATCGCGAATGGGTGGTCGACACGCTCTTCCATCGTGGCTCACCGACCGCCAAAGCAAAACCGGAACTGCTCACCGTGGACAAGGATGGTGGTCGTTTCCTGGTATTCTGGCCATTGGAGTTCGGTGGTGAGGAACAGGTGTATATGGAACTGGAGATCGTTGCCAACGGTTCCCTGCAAGGCCGACCGGATGAACGGGTGAGCTTGCAAATGCTCCATGAACCAGGCGGAGTGTCCGAGCAGCGTTGGCGCTATGCCGATGAAGGGTTCGCACATCGCTTCCCGATGCCCCGCAGGGAACCCGTCAATGCGGGGTCGTTGCGGATCGATGGGTCAACGACATTGGACCCTGGGCGGATCACTATCATCAGGCATGCACTGGTTCAGCGCCCTTGATCGTTGCCGTGTCCTTGACAATTCGTTCCTACGGTAGTCGGTGACCGTTCCACCAGATCGGCCCTGTGGGCCGTTCATCGCGAACCACGTCAACATCGGCCTTGCGGACGAGCAATTCGTCCACGAAAATGCTGTCGCGGTAGTAGGGTTCGCCTTGCACGAACAACTTGACCCGGCTCCTGGGGTCACGCACGCGGAACAGGAGTTCCACCAGGCTCCAATCCCCATCCATGGTGCGTACGAAACGCGGGTCGGTGTAATGGTCCCAGTAACCCTTGCCTTCGATCTCATTGAACTCATCCACACCGGCCAAGGCATGACAACGCATGGGACCCCGATTATAGATCCAGTACGAGGCCATGTAGGTGCTGCTGCTGTCGAAGGTGTTCGGAGCGAACTCGGCCAGTACGTTGAACGTGCCTTTCGGACCGCTGAAGGCCCCTGCGCCGTGGTAGATGTTCTGCACGGGCGTGCCTTCGAACCCGTTGTAATGGACGAAGGTGTCAGGCACGCTGAAGTGCCAACCTCCGCTGCGATACGCCGTGTCCAGCGAGGCGACGACCTCGTTCCGGGTACGTGCGCGGTCATCGCGGAGCAGGTCGCCCACGGCCAACATGCCCAACTGGACCCTGCCTTCTCTGTGGAATGGACGTGCACGCGCCCATACCGCCTTGTCATAGGGAGAGCTGGCATCGTCATACGCGATGACCAATAAGGAATCGGAGATGGCCCAGTGCGGCAATTCGGGTCGCGCGTACCAGGAAGGTCCGAATGCTGCGATCCCTGCACGCACCTCCTCAAGCCCTGTCCGCGTCAGTGAAGAGGACATCATTGGAGATCCGGTGTGGTATGCCATCACCTGGCCCATCATCAGACCTTCGTCATGGACAGGTATCAGGAATTCCTCGGACCCATTATGGAAGTAGGGGATGCTGGCGATGCCGACCGCCGTTCGCCCGCGCGCACGTTGGATGAGACCGCGCTGTTCGTCGGTCAGTTGGTCCTCACGGAACAGGTTCGGGCTCTTGACGAACTCCCGGCTGATGAATGTCTGGATGTAGGCACCTTCATAAAGTTGTAGCCCCAAGCCCATGAACAGCCCGGCCCATGCGATCCAGCGGAAGGCTCCTCCCGCCCGCGTCAGTCGCCAGGTGCTCGCCACCACGAACAGTCCGAGCGCATAGATGAATACCCAAGCGAATCGTCCGGGTGCTCGGAACTGCCGGAACACAGGTACGTCCCACAGCAGAACCTCATTGCCATCGTGAAAGGGATATCCCATTGCGATCAAGAGGAAGGGGATCGAGACCAGGAACAGTCCGCCAATGCCTCGCATTTCGAAGGTCTCCTCCACCGCCCCGCGCAACCCTCTTCCTTTGCGCATCACTGTAAGTGCAAGGCCTTCGAATACGATCAGGAGTCCCAGCAACAAGGTCCCCAATCCCAGATAGGCCCAGTTCTCCGGCTCCTCGTGAGAGGGTGCACCGGGAAGCGCCTTGGCCAGTGGTGATATCCATTGGTGGTCAGGCAGGAACAGGGTACGTTCATTCACTTGGTATTTGAAGTAGCCCGTGGGGTGCTCGGTGCGGTGCAGATGGTGATCCGTTAGTGTTGTCCCTACTTGGAAGGTCATCAAAGCCACCATCGGCGCTGCCAGAAGTGCCAGCTTCGTCGATCGGGCGGCTCTGCTGAACAAACCCAGGAGCGCCCAAGCGAGCAGCAGCACACTTCCGATGAATCCGAGGTAGACGTGGATCATGAGCAACCCGAGCAGGGCGAGGGTGATCGTCACACCCGATACCCAAGGCCGAGGATGCTGCCAATGGCGAAGCCCCAGCCAGATCATCATAGGGATGCTCCAGGTGTAGGCCAATGCGTAGTGCGCCTGCACCGATCGAAGGCCCTGTACGGTGAGCATGGCCATTGCCACACCAGCTGATGCGGACAGGCCCCAAGGAAGGCCGGAGCGCTGAAGGATGAGATAGAGGAACAATGCGCAGAGCGGCAGGCTGAGCAACATGAGCAGGTTGACCACCCCCACGCTATACCGGTCGCTCGATCGCCAGACACCGTCCACGGCGCGATGGATGGAGCTGAGCAAGGGCTGTGCGTCCGGATAGTTGATGTGCTCCCCGAAAGGAGCGTTCATGCCGCTGAACACCGTGGTCGCTGTATCGTGCTCCACGTGCCAGGCATAGGAGAAGTAGTTCTTGAGCCCGTCCCCCCCCACCGCGGCCATGTAGCTGTTGGGGGACAAAAGGACCGTACGGTGAAAGGTCAGCAGGGCACACGCTCCAAGCAGAAGTGTCAGGAGAACGCCGCGAAAGCGGGAGGAAGCGTGCTTCATTCGATGATCACCTCCATGATCTCGCCGACCAGGTCCTTGGAGGGGAAGGGGATGAATCCTTGGTCGTAAGGCGTGCCTGGCCACCACCGTGTGTTGTGGTACTCCTGGGTCACGATCAGGTGCATCTGCACATTGCTGATCTCCGTGATGCTGCGGTCCATGTACCCTACCACGCGGAGCTGGTCGAGCTCCGGGCCGATGCGCCACGTGATCTCCTCGGGCCGCCAGTCGATCTCGAACCAGTAGTGATCACCCCCGAAAAGCTCCGCGTCCAATTCCTCCACCTTCTGGGTCACCGCCCGGTAGTCCTTGCTCCAGCGGTGGTTCAGGTAGGTCCTGCCGTCCTTGGTCAACGGGTGGCATCCCACGCCGAAGGACTCCGGGTCATGGCAGGCCATGTCCCAATTGGTACAGGCCACGGTGATGGCGCCCGGCTTGTCCATCCGTGCATCACTCGTACTGTAGGCCCATGCTGCACGATCATCGCTATCGGCTATCGGCTGAGGGTAGGTGGGAGGGAAGGATACCTCCGGACAATAGGCGGGTGTCTTCAGGATCTCGAAGTCGATCTCTGAATACGCTACGCGGGGAGCTCGAGCATCATCATCACCGCCGTAGTAGTTCTGCATGTATCCATCCTTCTCACAGGGCCTGCGCATGCATCCCGGTGCGCCATCGTAGATCAACCAGATGGCATTGGTCAGGCCCACCCACATGTCCGAGTCGTTCAGCAAGCGGGTGAGTTTGCATTTCACGCGGTAGCGACCATAGGCGAGACCATGTCGGGAACGGATCCCCACGTTCTCCTTGCGCAGGTCTCCCGGCCGACTGGCCGGGTTCCTAAGGATGATGCGGTCACGCTCCGGATCGCTCTCGACGGTCGCACACGGGGTCGGTGTGGTCATGGGGCGTAGCGTCACCATGTCCTCCGCACGGAAGAGGGCCTTGTACCGGTCGTGGTCCTTCGGGGTGTATTCGTTGGCCAGTACATCCGCGATCAACGGGATGTTGGCAAAGCGCGTGGAGGGGTCCACATAATGGATGAACTGCTCGAACGGGGCGGTCCTGGATAGAGCGGACGTATTGCCGCACGTGTTGGTATATCCCGCGGAGTTGGTCGGTGCCGTGCTCGGGATGTGGATACCGCCGCCCAGGTCGGGCCGTGCCACCACCTGGAGCTGTGCTTCCGGAACGATCACCTGAACGGCCTTATCCGTGGAACCGGGACCGTGCAACCAATACCAGAACGGGTCGATGAACCGCCCATCCTGCTTCGCGCTGATGTCCATCACACCTTGCGGAAGCTCCAACTGCTGGAAGTGTTCCTCGGTCATGATCACCACAAGGAAACCGTACCTACCCACCCTCGGATTCCTTGCCCAGCGTAACGAGCGTCCCTGATCGTCCTTGAACTCGGCCTCCTCGCGCGGATCGCCATGGATGCGGAACCGCTCCTTCACTTCCAACCCTTCCGCTGGTATGGGTCCGGTGGAACGGAATGCCTCCGAGGAGCGCTCGAAGCTGCCGTAGAAGTTCTCATGCGCCAGCGGATGTTGCGCCCCATCAGGCCCCATGGCCGGGAAGCGGTAACTGGTGTTGACGTAGTAGAACTTGTACCGCAGGCCCTGTGCCGAAGTCCCCGAGGGCACCTTGAACGACCAATCGTACGCTCCGCCGGGCGCTTGTCGGGCACTGGGGATCACGAAGCCGCTGTCCAAAGCATCCGTGTAGTCCAATTCGACCGTGGCCACACCATCCACCAGGGTCGCGGCATCGCCCATGACCCGCAGGTCCTCCACCAGTATGACCCCGGGCTGCTCGTCATGCGTACAAGCGACCAGTGACCACAGGAGGACCGAAAGCCAGGCAGCCGTTCTCATCGGACAGGGAGCGTCAGGTGGAGCATGGCCGATCGGGGGGCGGGCGATGCCGCGATGGTGCGCATGCCATTGTTGCTGTCCACGTCGATATCGAAGCCGGTGATGATGGGGCCCTTGGGGCCGTCCATGACCTTCACCTGCTCATGGTCCAACAGGTCTGCGGCGAGCGTCGGATGCCAGGCCCGCACCAGCGCCCGCACCTCGCCCGTGGGGGATGAAAGGCGGGCCACGGCGTCGCCCGGTCCATAGGAGAATCGCATGCCACCCAATGCGCGGATGGTGATCTCATGCCGGCTATCGGGAGGGGCCTCCTTGCCCACGTGAATGCCTTGTTCACGAGGATCGAGCAGTGTCACATCGGCCACCGTGGCGAAGGGTAGTGCGGCCGCTCCTCCTCCGCGTTCAAGGTCGGGACCATGGCCCGATCGCTTTCCCAATACTCCAGGACCAAGGAACACCAGGTCCACATCGTCGACAAGGATGGTGCTTGCGTTGCGGTTCCACAGGAAGCAGCAGATCCTGTCCTGGCCCATGAGCTTGATCTCCTTCATGGGGTGTTGCACGTTGAACCGCATCCACTCCCCTGGATGGTTATCGGTCGCCCGGAGGTCCTTGCCATACCACGCTAGTTGCTCCTCTCCCCGATGCACAGTGGTCACCACGGTGAGCAAGGGGTCCGGGTCACTGCTGTGCATCCAGAAGCCCATCCCAACAGCGACCAGGGTATCCGCCACTTCGTTGACCTTACGGCATATCGACGGTCCATACTCCATGTCGGTTCCCATCACCATGGAGGAGCGGCCGCTATGTGCGAAAGTCGTTGTCAAACGGTCAGGACCAGCGCTCTCCTCCATGTCCCAGTGCAGGACTGGCCTGATGATCCTGTCCCTCCGTTGCCAAGCCACTTGTGACCGCACCTTGCATGGTCGATCGAAGGGCGGCGGGTCCGTGGTCACCATCACGGCCAATTCGAGTTCAGGGACCGGCGGTACACCAGCAGCGGCCGGTTCCGGGCTGTTCGGAGCGGAACAACTGAAGAGGAGCAGTATCAATACCGCTGCGGGGCCATGGTGCCCGGTCATCCGCGGAAAGATCCTTGCCCTCATGCGCTTGGGTGGCGAAAGTAACCCATGCCTTGTTCGCATCGTTCCGTTCGCTGCGCCCTCACCCGATCATCACACCCTTCTTGTTCATCAAGGGGATGGTGGTGAAGTTGTCCTCCTCGATGCTGCCGGCCACGAAGATGTACTTCCTGTCGTAGAGTGCTTGGCCCACATAGAAGCTGAGCCAGTATTGGTTGTTGAGCCCGAAGACCTCCTCCACGATGCGCTCGATGCGGGCCCAGCTCCGCGGTTCAAGCGTGTCCAGGAAGTGGCGCAATTCGCTGGTACGACGCACCTCGCCTTCCAACTCGCCGAAGCCGCGCGAGCTCACCAACACGTTCTCAAGGGTCTCGTCACGCTGGTTCACCACATAGACGTACCAGGCCTCCTCGCCCTCCTCGTCGGGCTCGCGCACCACGGCCATGGCCACGCCCTCCACCTTCGGTGCATCGATGTCCTTACGCATATCGGTACCGCTGCTATGCGGGTATGCAAAGATGATGCTCCGGCGCTCACACCCGCCGCGCCGCCAGTTCCCGGGCGATGGCGATCCACTCGAACACGTCCTGTGGATGACCCGTGGCGTTCACCTCCTCGCGCTTCATGCCTGTGCGTACCAGCACGAGGTCCTCGTGAGGGATCACTACCACATATTCACCATGGAAGCCTCGACAATAGTGGATGGGCCTGCCGTCCACCTCCGCCAACCACCAGAAGTAACCATAGCGTTGATTGGGTGATCCCTTGTCCTGGATGGCGGCCGGTGTGATGGAGGCCTGCCAGTATTCGCGGGGAACGAGCTGCTTGCCGCGCCACATGCCGCTATCCAGGTACAACTGCCCGATGCGCCCGAAGTCGCGCGCCGTGGCGTACAGGCAGCAGAAGGCTTTCAGATCACCATCGGCGCGGTCCTTGCCCCAGTAGGCATCGTGCTCGCATCCCAGCGGGGTCCAGATCTTCTCGCGCACCAGTTCGTCCAAGGGCTTACCATACGCGGCCTCCAGCACCTCGGCCATGACCTGCGTACTGCCGCTGATGTAATCGAGCTCCTTGCCCGGCTCTTCGCGGCAGGGTTGCATCAAGCTCAGCTCGCGCACGTTGGTCCCGTAGTACCCCTTGGCATTGTCGCTGAAGGGGTCTGCCCCGCTTTCGCTCCAGTCCAACCCGGTGCTCATGGTCAACAGGTGCCACAGGGTGATCTTTGTATAGCACCCCTCCTTGTATTCCGGTAGGAAGTCGCCCACCGGCTGGAACACGCTGTTGATCCTTCCCTCCCCCATGGCGATGCCCGTGAGCACGTTCACGTAGCTCTTGGCCACGCTGAAGCTGTTGCTCACGCTGTCGGCATCCCAGCCGTTGAAGTATTGCTCGAAGATGAGGCTGTCGTGCTGGAACACGGCGAAGCCCACGCTGTGTAGCTCCTGCAGCTTCGCTTCCTGTTCGGTGCTAAGGGCGAGCTTGCCGTAGCGTGCGCTCTGTGGCCAGGGTTGCGGTGCGGTGGCCGGTATGGTCGCATAGGGGAAGAAGTCGCGGTCATCGATCTCCGGGCTGCTGCGCCCCATCAGGTAGGTGAAACGCACGCCACGCACCAGGTGGTCGTTGCCGGTGAGGTAGGCGAGGGCGATGAGGATCAGGACCAGGCCCGCGATGCCGAGGATGAGGTTGCGAAGGAGGCGCATGGGCCGAAGGTATCGTCCTCAGTCCACCATCGCCACATCGAACAGGTCCGCCAATTCCAGCTTCAACCGGGCCTTCACCTCCTCGATATCCACCAAGCCGCCCAATTCCTTGGCCATGCATGTGACACCCTTGTCCGCGATGCCGCAGGGCACGATGTTCTCGAAGTAGCGGAGGTCGGTGTTCACATTGAAGGCGAAGCCGTGCATGGTCACCCAACGGCTCGCGCGGATGCCGAAGGCGCAGATCTTCCTGGCCTTGAAGGGGTCGTTCCAGTCCAGCCACACACCAGTGAGCCCATCGATACGCCCGGCCTTGATCTGATAGGCCTCCAACGTACCGATCACCGCCTCCTCCAAGGTGCGCAGGAAGCGGTGGATGTCCGTGAAGTGGTGGTCCATGTCGAAGATCGGGTAGCCTACGATCTGCCCTGGTCCATGGTAGGTGATGTCCCCGCCCCGGTCGATCGGGAAGAACTGTACACCCTTCTCGCGCATCTCGGCTTCGTTCAGCAGCAGGTGGCTCTGCTTGCCGCTCTTGCCCAGGGTGTAAACATGCGGGTGCTCGCAGAAGAGCAAGTGGTCCTCGGTGGGCACCTGTTCGGTTTCCGGTAGGTGGCGGTTGGCGATCTTCCGGTCTATGGTGGCCTGGAACAACTTGGTCTGGTAGTCCCACGCCGTGGCGTAGTCGATCAGGCCGAGGTCTTGGAAATGGACTTGTCTCACGGGTGCAAAGGTCGGTAAGAAGCGAACGGTCGGAATGCGACAAGCGGCCAGTAGGCTTACCCACCTGCCGCTTGCTCACAGGCGCTGTTCGGCCTACTTCACCTCTGCCAACTTGCCTTTCAGCATGTTGATCACACCGATCTCGGTGGGGTCCACGCCTTTCTTCTCGGCCCAGTAGTAGCTCACCCAGTCGCCCAGATGGATCAGGAAGAGCTGGCGTGCGAATGCGGTATCGCCTTGGCTCCACACGTCGTGGATGTGCGGAGTGTACTTCTTGAAGACCTCCTTGTTGATCTCCATGCGGATCTGGCTGCGCTCATGGTCCTCCTTGTGCCGGAAGATCACCACGGCGATGTCGTCCTTGCCGCCGGCCCAGCCCACCAGTTCGTTGTGGTTCATCTCGGGGATGGCGTGGTGCCAGCACAGTTCCTTGCTGTTCTCGTTCACCTGCTGGCGGAAGCGCGTGCTCACCGCTTCAGTGCTCGCTTCGCTGTAGATCACCAGACGCTTGCCCACCAGTTTGTCGGTCAGCTCCTGTGCGGCTTTCTTGATCGCTTCCTTATCGTCGGCCAGCATGTTGGCCGCGGTCTTGATGGCCCCCTCGAAACCATCGCCGATGATGCCGAAGTGATGGAGGATGAAGAACTGCTGCACCAACGAATAGGCCAGCATGGTGCGTGGCGGGTTGCCGCCGGGGATGATGATGTGGTCCAGGCCCTTGGCCTTGGCGATGTCCAACATGGTGCCACCGCTGGTGATCACCACCACACGAGCGCCCTTGTTCAAGGCCTGCTCCATGGCGGCAAGTGTCTCCTCGGTATTGCCGCTGTAGCTGCACGCGATCACCAGGCTCTTGTGGTTCACATAGCCCGGCAGGTAGTAGTTGTTGTACACCTCGATCGGGCACTTGGCCTCCTTGTGCACCAACTGGGCCGCGATCCTTCCCCCGATCCCACTGCCACCGAGTCCCGTGACCACCACATTGCCATAAGGCCCACCGGGGGCTTTCAGGGTGGCCTTGCGGCCGATCTCCAGGGCTTCCTTGAGTTGTTTGGGGAACGCGTCGATGAGGGTGTACATGGGTTTCCGTTGAAGGTGGTGCGAAATTAGACCGCTCCTACGCTCGTTCGGCGTTCAGGGTTGCCGGTATCTTCGCGGCCTGTAGCCCTTTTGCGACATCCCTTCCCTTCCAGACCCATGTCCCACGCCCTTTCCGATCAAGAACTCGTCCGCCGCGAAGCGCTCCAAAAGCTCCGCGCGCTCGGTATCGATCCCTTCCCCGCCGCCGAATTCCCGGTGACCCACCATGCTGCGCAGGTGAAGGAGCAGTTCAAGGAGGTGGGCCACGCACCGGAAGGCGCTCAGCCCGATGCATCGGTGGTGATGGCGGGCCGCCTGATGAGCGTGCGGGTGATGGGCAAGGCCAGCTTCGCCGTGATCCGTGATGCCAGCGGCGACCAGCAGATCTACATCAACCGCGACGAGATCGCACCCGGCGAGGACAAGACGGTGTACAACGAGGTCTTCAAGAAACTGCTCCACCTCGGCGACCTCATCGGCGTGCGTGGATTCGCGTTCCGTACCCAGACCGGCGAGCTCACCCTGCACGTGAAGGAGTTGACCGTGCTGGCCAAGAGCCTGCGCCCCCTGCCGGTGGTGAAGACCGATGAGCAGGGCAACGTGCACGATGCCTTCACCGATCCCGAGCTGCGCTACCGCATGCGCTATGTGGACCTGATCGTGAACCCCGGCGTGAAGGAGACCTTCCTCAAGCGCACCCGCATCTTCAACGCCATGCGGACCGCGTTCCAGGAGGCGGGATACCTGGAAGTGGATACCCCCGTGCTCCAGCCCATTCCCGGCGGTGCGGCAGCGCGTCCCTTCGCCACGCACCACAACGCGCTGGATGTGCCCTTCTTCCTGCGCATCGCCAATGAACTGTACCTGAAGCGCCTCATCGTGGGTGGTCTGGAAGGGGTGTTCGAGTTCAGCCGCAACTTCCGCAACGAGGGCATGGACCGCACCCACAACCCGGAGTTTACCATCATGGAACTCTATGTGGCGTACAAGGACTACCGCTGGATGATGGACTTCATCGAAGGGGTCTTCCGCAGGGCGGCCATCGCTGCCAACGGCACGACCACTGCGCAGTTCCAAGGCAAGGACATCGACTTCGGCGCACCGTTCCAACGCATCACCATGTGCGGCGCCATCCAACAGAAGACCGGCGTGGATGTGCTCAATGCCGATGAACAGGCCATCGGGGCGCTGTGCAAGCAGCACGGCATCGAGATCACCGCGGCAATGGGAAAGGGCAAGTTGATCGACGAGCTGTTCAGTGAACTGGTGCAGCCCGAATTGATCCAGCCCACCTTCGTCATGGACTTCCCGCTGGAGATGAGCCCGCTGTGCAAGAAGCACCGCGACGATGACCGCCTCACCGAGCGCTTCGAGCTTTATGTGGCCGGCTTCGAGGTGGGCAACGCCTACAGCGAGTTGAACGACCCCATCGACCAACGGGAACGCTTCGAGGACCAGGTGAAGCTGATGGAACGCGGTGACGACGAGGCCATGTTCATCGACCAGGATTTCCTGCGCGCATTGGAGTACGGCATGCCGCCCACATCGGGCATCGGCATCGGGATGGACCGCTTGGTGATGCTGCTGACCGATAACCCCGCGATCCAGGAGGTGCTGCTGTTCCCGCAGATGCGCCCGGAAAAATTCGATTGAATCGTATCGGCTGTCTCTTGGAATAGCAACGAAAGGGCGTTCCCGACATGCGCACGTTGACCGCACTGATCATGTGCATCTGGATATTCGGATGCACCTACGCACAGGATGGGAGTGCAGCGAATTCGGACTTCTTTTTTGGTGCGGGTCTTGGGCTCGATCACGGAGGCCTTGGGGTACGCATCGATGGCAAGGTGACGGAGACCGTTGGCATTTTTGCTGGTGCCGGGTACAACCTGGCCACCGTGGGCTGGAACGCGGGACTGTTGTATCGCCAACGCACGCAGAGCCAACGACGTCCCTACGTGACAGCGATGTACGGTTACAACATGGTGATCTTGACCACCAACCCGGGCCGTCAAAGTGGGACGGGAACGAACTACTATGGTCCGTCCTTCGGTGGAGGGGTTGAATTCTGGTCGAAGGAAAGAACCCGCTTCATCCATGCGGGGCTCTTGTTCCCGGTGCGATCATCCGACGCGTTGCTCGCACTGCGGTGGTCATCAGCGGAGCCTTGGCCAATACTCCTCTCGGCAGGTTTCCACTTCTGAAGTATATGGTTCGTTCCTGGCCATGGAACACCTGGTCGTTCCACCCGTGGCCGATCATTACAGCAATACCCGCCACACCATCGCTGGAACACCCCGGTGCACGGTGTCCTTCTCGTAGGTCATGCCATTGCGCTTGGCCACGGCCTGGCTCGCGAAATTCTCATGGTCGATGAGTGAGATCACGGAAGCTGCGCACTGATGCTCCTTCGCGAATTCCTTACAGGCGATGGCCGCTTCCGACGCATAGCCCTTGCCCCATGCGCTGGGCAATAGGTGGTAGCCCACTTCCAGCTCATCCATATCGTCCACCACCTGTACCAACAGGCCGATCATGCCGATGGGTCGGCCGGTCGCTTGTTCGATGATGGCGTTCAAGCCGGAACCATCCGTGGCGTAGCGGTCCAAGGAGCGTTGGATGAAGAACGCACAGTCCTGCTCACTACCCGCGGTGAAGGGCATGAAACGGATCGCCTCGGCACTGTTGATGTACTCCATCCACCAGGAGCGATCATCCATGCTCGTGTGGCGAAAAGCGAGGCGTTCGGTGGTGACACCGTGCATGGAAGGGATCGGAAGGCGCATGGCCACAAAGCAACGGATACCTGCGCAAAGGCGTCTTTCCAGTGTACGATGAACGGACCATCGAAACCCATGCGCATAGTCCTACTTGCTTTCTCCGTCCTGATCGCAACGCTTACCGCTCGGGCTCAATACGCTGTTGGTATCCAAGGTGGCCCCTTGTTCTTCAGCGGGGTGGACCCGAAGGCATGGGCCGAGCTTTCGAACACCAGTGGTTGGACCGCCGGATTGCAGGTCCTGCAAGGACGTCGCGGCGAGAGCGGGTTCCGTGTGGGGCTGGATGTGGGGCAACGACGGTATGGGCTCTACGCGAACAATGAGATCCTGCGCGCTCGCTACGACATGGTCTCCACCTTATGCTGGATCTCCTTCGAAATGCGGTGGTCGCTCAGCCGCCGTCACCGGATCTTCTTCGAACTCGGGCCCGTCATCGGCGTGGAGTTACGGGAAGAACGCACTGGATACCAGTTCACCGACCTCAACGACTGGGGTACAACCCGCAGGGAGGAAGTGCCCGACCCCGGGGTGGAGACCGATGACGTGATCACCGATGGCCATTGGCGCTTGGGCGTGAGTGCCGAGCTTCCGATCCAGGGCCGCTGGTGGGCCATGGGCGGCGCCTATGTCGCCCCAGGCGTGGGGAATTGGGCCCGCGGCATCGGCATGATCGTGGTCGACGGTCAGGTGCGTCTTGGTATCATGTATGCGTTGGGCCGCAGTAGCCGCTGATGCGGATCACACCTCGCGGTGGTCAATCCACGCGCTCCACACGCTGCATCACATCGCCAACGGTAAGGCGGTATACCACGTCCATGCCTTCCACCACTTCGCCGAAGCGCGTATAGCGGCCATCCAGGTGGGGCGTCGCGATGTGGGTGATGAAGAATTGGCAACTCTCCGTATCACGGCCCGCACTCGCCAGACCCACCGATCCGGCCGTGAACGGGCTGCGACCGATCTCCGTGCGCAGGGTCCATGGCATGCCACCATAGCCATCGCCACGCGGACAGCCCCCCTGAACCACGAAGTCGGGTACCATGCGGTGGAAGGCCTTGCCGTTGTAGTAGCCTGCGGTGACCAAGGAATCGAAGGCGAGGCTGCTGCCGGGGCATTCATCAACATCCGTCGCGATGATGATCTCGCCTTTGCTCGTGCTGATCCGGTACTGCTGACCTTGTTCCAACGCTAGCAGACGTGCCCTGTCGATCGGATGGTTGAAGGGAATAGCGGATGACGCTTTTGGCGGAAGTCCATCCCTACGCGCAACGAGTTCTTGCATCAGCTGTATGGCCTCCAGGTCACGAATGGGATGGAGCGAGGCCAGCGCTTTCTCTTCCACCACTTTAGGGAACAGGATGGACAGATCTTCGGGTGAGGACATACGAAGTTGTTCCGCCAGGGCACTGATCAGACCGGCATCACCGCTCTGGAACACCTTGTGGTAGAACGGAGCTTCTTCGCGCAGTTGCATATCGGGCGTGATCGCGCGCGGCATCATCGACCGGTATCGAACGCGTGTCGAAAGAAGCTCGAACGCCACTTGACGAACAGCGGGATGCTCCCCGCTTAGCATGATCTTCTCCAGACTGTCCTCCGTGATCACTGTGTCATCATGCGCCAGGGCGCGCAACCATTCCGCACGTAAGTAAGGCTGCGTTGGTCGCCTGCGCCGCAGTTCCTCCTTCATGTCGTGGTTGTGCGCGCTGCTGCGCAGCAACAGGCCCAGCGTGCCGATCCTTGCGAGGCTGTCGCGTTCATCGATACGGGGCAGCATGGCGAGCACACTGTCCGCCTGGAGATGATCGCCGATCCCACCGAGTTGTTCGAGTGCGACCGCCCGCACCATGGGTTCCGGATCCGCAAGTGGTCCATACAGTGCAACGGGCTTCTCGTTCACGAAGCGATGGCCCAAGGTTCGCAGCGCGCTGATCCGGATACTTGGCGTCCGCCCGTGCAACGCAAGTTCCTTCAACATGACGATGTCCCCACCGCCCCTCAATGCGGCAAGCCCCCGAATGAGCAAGGCTCGTATCTCGGGGTCGTTCTCCAACTCCAAGGCGCGCCTTACCAGCGCGCTGTCTTGCAACCATTGCCTGGCAGGCATGCGTCGAATGGCATCCGCAGCACGCGCGCGTTCCTGGCCGCCGTTGCGTTCCAGGTGGAAGATCACCGGTCGCAGGTCTTCGAACCGATCCCGACGTTGCAGGTTCAGGAACAGGGCGCTCTGGTAAGCCCTGTGTACGGTGCTATCTCGTTCGCGGTCGGAGAACTCGGCCATTCGGTCCACCGTGCTGTCGTTGGCGATGAAACCGAGCGCGAACAGGGCCGTCACGCGAACCTCAGTGACGCTATCTTCAAGCGCCTCCATCAAGCATGGAACGGAGGTCGAGTCTTGAACTGACGCAAGAGCCAGCGCCGTAGCTGCGCGCACGGTGGCCGATGTGTCCTTCAGCAAGGCACACAACGAGGCGGTGTTACGATGCTCTTGGGCTTCCAGGATGGGCCACAAACGCTCATCGGCCCAGCGGTTGGGGGGCTCGGAGGGCAGCGGTTCGCGGGTGGAACAGGCCACGACCACCACTGCCAGGAAGGGCCAAAGCGCGTGTTTCATCAGGGATCCTTGCGCAGGTCGATCGCCGTGCGGTTCTTGAAGAGGTTGCCGATGTCCCAGCCGAAGTAACGCAACACCGCCAGCAACACCATGCTCGCCGTGGCCTCGTCCAGGTTGCCCACCAAAGGGATGTTGTCCGGGATGAACTCGAACACGCCGAGCGTGGGATTCAACAAGTACAGCAGGGCCAACACACCGGCCAGCCCGACAAGGAGGTTCTTCATGGATGGAGGTTCATGCAAGCGTCATACCAACGCGGCCCCGTCCACCGAAGGTATGCAGCCTCGGTATCTTCGCGGCCACCATGAAGATCGCCGCCCGCTTCCTCACAGTCGCCCTGCTCCTCGCTCCGAGCATGGCCAAGGCCCAATTGATGCCCGATGCCGATGTGCTGGACCAGTTGAAGTACGACGTGAAGTACCTCGCCAGTGACCTGCTCGAAGGACGCGAGACCGGCACCGAGGGCGAACGCATGGCGGTGGAGTACATCGCAGCCAAGTTCGGCAACGTGGGACTGATGCCCTATGGCAATAAGGCCTCCTACTTGCAGACCTTCACCTTCAAGGCCGATCCCGTTCCAGGGACCGCCAATACGCTGCAGGTGGGCCGTAAGCGGGTGAAGGTCAACGAGGACTTCGCACCCATGCCCTTCTCCGCTGCGGGCAGCGCCCTGGGCAAGATCTACAAGGTGGGCTATGGGATCCTTGCTCCCGATCTCAACCATGATGATTATGGGGAGGTGTCCTTGGCCGGACGTATCGCCGCCATCGCCATCAGCTCACCGGATGGCATCCATCCCCATTCGAAGTACATCGCTCATCACGACCTCTTCGCCCGGGCGGAACACGCGATCGCCAAAGGGGCCATCGGCATCCTGTTCTACAACGACGATCCACAGGCCGAGGACCCCACCCTTAAGCTCTCGCCCAAGGCACCGGTGTTGTCCGTGCCTGCCGTGTTCCTCACGAACAAGCAGCTCCACGAACACGTCATCGACAACAATCCCTGCGCGATCAACGTGGACATCGTGCGGGAGGAACGCACCGGCACCAACGTGGTGGGCCTCTTGGACAACGGCAAGCCGAACGTGGTGGTGATCGGTGCACACCTCGACCACCTGGGCTGGGGCGATGAGGGCAGCCTGCACCGCGGCGAGCGCGCCATCCACAACGGTGCCGATGACAACGCCAGTGGCGTGGCCGTGTTGATGCAACTGGCGCGCGACCTGGCCGAGATGGATGAGGCCCGCGCCAATGACTACCTCTTCATCGCCTTCAGCGGCGAGGAGAAGGGACTGTACGGGTCGAACTTCTGGACCAAGAACCCCACGGTGCCCATCGCAGAGCTCAACTACATGATCAACCTGGACATGGTGGGTCGCCTGGACAGCAGCGGAGCCATCGGAATCAACGGCGTGGGCACCTCCCCGGCGTGGGAGGAAGTGTCGCGTGTATTGGTCGGTGACCTCAAGGTGCGCACCACCACCAGTGGCATCGGACCTAGCGACCACACCAGCTTCTACCTGCAGGACGTGCCCGCCATCCACTTCTTCACCGGCACCCATGCCGACTACCACAAGCCCAGCGACGATGAGGAGAAGATCAACTACGACGGCATGTTCCGCATCACGCGTTACATCGAGTCGCTCATCACCTCGCTGAACGATGATGGCAAGGTGCCCTTCACCAAGACCGAGGAGGTGAACACCGAGAACACGCCGCGCTTCAAGGTGACCTTGGGCGTGGTGCCCGATTACCTCTACGACGGCAAGGGCATGCGGATCGATGGGGTCACCGACGGGAAGCCCGCGGCCAACGCCGGCTTGCGCAAGGGTGATGTGGTCATCGCCATCGGCGCATTGCCGGTCACCGACATGATGGGCTATATGAAGGCCCTCGGTCAGTTCAACAAGGGCGATACCGCACCGGTGAAGGTGTTGCGCGAGGGGAAGGAGGAGGTGATGCAGGTCACGTTCTGATCCGCCGGAGCGCTTCTCGCATCGATGGGCAGTGCACCTGTAGGGTCGACCCACCAGGTCGATCATTGGGGTTCGGCCCGACCGTATCCGGCGCAACAACGAACTTCGCCAACGATGACCACCGCACAACGCATCGCCGTGATCGGCGCAGGCAGCTGGGGTACCGCCCTGGTGAAGCTCCTTTCCAGCAACGCCGAGCGGGTGGGCTGGTGGGTGCGCCGTCCCGAGACCATCGCACACATCAAGGCCTACGGCCACAACCCGGACTACATCAGCGCCGCGCAATTCAACGGGGAGCGTCTCGCCATGGACACGGACATCCATGCCGTGGTGCGCGATGCCGATGTGCTGGTGATCGCTGTCCCCAGCGCCTTCTTGAAGGCCACCATGGACCAGCTGGACCCCGCCGAATTGAAGGGCAAGGTCCTCTTCAGCGCCGTGAAGGGCATCGTGCCCGAGACCAACCAGATCGTGGGTGAATACCTCTTCCAACACTGGGGCGTGGCGGAACGCGACTTCGGGGTGATCTGTGGTCCTTGTCACGCGGAGGAGGTGGCCATGGAACGGCTCAGCTACCTCACCATCGCCAGCCAGGAACCCACCACTGCCAGGGCCATGAGCGCCGCACTGAACGGCCGCTTCCTGAAGACCACCCTCAGCGACGATATCTACGGCACGGAGTACGGCGCCATCCTCAAGAACGTCATCGCCGTGTGCGCGGGCATCAGCGTGGGCCTGGGGTATGGCGACAACTTCCGCGCCGTGCTGGTGAGCCGAGCCATCCAGGAGATCGCGCGCTTCGTGGAGGCCGTGCATCCCATCAAACGGGACATCAACGAGCCTGCCTACCTCGGTGACCTGTTGGTGACGGCCTATTCCACCTTCAGCCGCAACCGCGAGTTCGGCACCATGGTGGGCAAGGGCTACAGCGTGAAGGCCGCGCAGCTGGAGATGAACATGGTGGCCGAGGGCTACTACGCCGTGAAGTGCGTGCACGAGATCAACGCCAAGCTCGGTGTGGACATGCCCATCACCGATACCACCTACCGCATCCTGTACGAGAAGATGGCGCCCATGATGGAGATGCGCCTGCTCAGCGATCGGCTGGCCTGACACCCTTGCTCTCTAAGGGACCCAGCCTTGCGAGCGCAGCACCGCGTACGCACCGCTCACCGCCAGCACCGCACCGATCCCGCGGAACAACCGGCGCAGCCCCACCGGCGACAAGCGCTCCTGCGCCTTCACGCCCATGCGCACCAGGATCAACAGCAGCACGATCGCACCGGTGAACGCACCCAACGCGAACGCGGCCCCCTCCAAAAACCCTTCACCATCCATGCCCCAGGACACCACCATCAGGCGCACACCGCACCAGAACAGCAACAGCTGGGGGTTCGCGAAGCCCAACAACATCCCGCGTCGGAGATCACCGGTCAACTTGTCCTCGCCCACCGCGGCGGGTTTGGGGTGGTAGAGGAAGAGGAAGTACACGCCCAACAGCAGCAGGATCGAGGCCACCACCAAGGTGATCCCCGTGGTGCCGATGCCCAACGCGTGCACCAGCCAGCCCGCACCCACGAAGGCCACCGCTGCATACACCAGCTCTGGCAACGCACCTCCCAAGGCCATCCGCCGGCCCGCCACCTGTCCCCACTTGATGGTGTGCGCCAGCACCGCCGTGTTCACCACACCGGCCTGTAACGAGCCGATGAAACTGGCCACGGTGGCCACGACGAAGAACAACAAGGCTTCCACTTCCGCAAATTTGCGCATCTCCGCCATGCCACTGCTCCGCTTCCACTGGGATTTCTTCGGGCCCGACGCACCCACCACCGCCGAACATTTCCTGCGTCACCTGGATGAGTTCTGCGCCCGCGAACACATCACGGGCTACCGGCATTGGGTCACCCGACTGCCCATTCGCGCCACCGCCACGCTGGAATGTGACGAGCAGCATTTGAAGCTGGTGCGTGATGCATTGCGCCCCAAGCGCGGAGAGAAGGTGCTTTGACAGACCTCCTGGAACCAGCGTTCCACGTGGGCTGTCAGGAACAGGATCGCGCTGCGACCACCCTCGCGTTCGGTCCCCAATTGGACCGTGCCACCCACCATGATCCGCTCATCCGTGCTGCTCACCCTGCTCTTCTCCGCCACCCTGCTCATGGCCCAGGCCAAGCCGGCGCCTTACTTCAACGTCGATGCCAAGGGCCTGTGGGTGGAAGGCTACGACCCGGTGGCCTACTTCGCCGAAGGCAAGGCCCGCAAAGGACTGCCGCGCTACAGCCACGTGCACCAAGGAGCCACCTTCCACTTCTCCACCCAGGCCTACCTGGATCTCTTCAAGCGTATGCCGGAACGCTACCTGCCCCAGTACGGTGGCTACTGCGCCTACGCCATGGGGGCCACCAACGAGAAGGTCGAGGTGGACCCGGAGACCTTCAAGGTGAAGGACGGCAAGCTCTTCCTGTTCTACAACGCCTTCTTCAACAACACGCTCACCACCTGGAACAAGGACGAAGTACGGCTGCACCGCGCGGCCGATGCCAATTGGAAGGCCTTCGTGCACGCACGCTGATCACACCCACCACCCCCACACCCGACCATGCGCTACCTCACGCACCTTCCCCGCATCGCCGCCGCGATCATCCTGCTGCAGACCCTCTACTTCAAGTTCACCGGTGCGCCGGAATCCGTCCACATCTTCGCCACACTCGGTGTTGAGCCTTGGGGTCGCTTGGCCTCCGGCGTCGCTGAACTGGTGGCGGCCATCCTGCTCCTGACCACGCGTTGGAACTGGTTGGGTGCCGCATTGGCCATCGGCATCATGCTCGGTGCGCTCGGCGCACACCTCACCGTGCTCGGCATCGAAGTGCAGGGCGACGGTGGCCTGCTCTTCGCCCTTGCGCTGGGTGTGTTGCTACTCGCTACTTTCGTGCTCGTTCGGTCGCGCACGGTCGCAATGGAGGACGTGAAGCAATGGACCGGACGGTGAAGGAACAGCGGATCGCCCGCTTGTGCAAGGCGCACCACGACCACCCCCGAGCGTACACATGAGGACCCTGGTCGACCACAACATCGCCGTGCTCGCGCAGGTGGATGCCATCCTGGAACAACTCTCCGATGAGGAGCTCATGCGTGGCCACACGCTCCTGTTCGGCAGCAGCGTGGGCCAGCACATCCGTCACATCCTGGAGTTCTATCAGTGCCTGCTCTCCGCCGTGGATACGGGTTCCTTCAGCTACGACCGACGCCGGCGCGACCTGCAGATCGAGACCGAGGTGGCCGCAGCGCGCGCCTCCGTGGCCTGGAGCAAGCGCCACCTGGAACAACTCGGCGCGGACCGTGAGTTGCGCATGGATGCCGATCTTCCCGGTGTGCCGCTGGGTACGGGCGCCGAGACTACCCTGAAGCGCGAACTGCTCTACCTCGCCGATCATGGTGTGCACCACCTCGCGATGGTCCGCATCGCCTTGGAACAAGCGCTGCCACATGTGCGCATCCACGGGCAACTGGGAGTGGCCGTGTCCACGCAGAACCACCGCCAGCACTGAGCATACGGCAGCATGCGGGCGTTGAGGCATTGGCGTGATCGGCTCAACCACGAGTACTGGCCCTGGCAACTGATCCACCTGCCGGTGATCCCTGCTGCCCTGTGGCACGCCCTACGCAGCGGTCATGGCGCATTCTTCACCAACGTGAACCCCGCCATCGACCTCGGTGGCTTCTTCGGTGAACGCAAGCACGACATCCTTGCCCGACTGCCGCAACGCGCGTATCCCACCACGGTGCTGGTGCAGCCGGACACGCCCTGGACCACCGTGCAACAGTCCCTGCGCGACGCGGAACTCAGCGCACCCCTGATCCTGAAGCCCGATGTGGGCGAACGCGGGGAAGGGGTGACCCTGGTGGCCAATGAAGCGGAATTGCAACGCCTGCTCGCAGCCTGCCGCACGACGCAACTGGTGCAACGCCTGGTGCCGTGGCAGCACGAGTACGGGCTCTTCTTCCTGAAGGACCCGCACACCGGACGCACACGCCTGCTCTCCATCGCTACCAAGGCCTTCCTCGCCGTGCAGGGCGATGGACGGACCACGGTGGAGGACTTGTTGCGCCGCACCTTTCGCGGCAGCAAGCAACTGCCCCGCCTGCGCACCTACCGCGCCGCACTGCTCGCAACCGTGCCGGCATCCGGCGAACGCGTGGTGGTGGAACCCATCGGCAACCACTGCCGGGGAACCACCTTCCTGGATGGGGGCCACTTACTCACTGAACAACTGGAACGGGCCGTGGACGAGCTCCTGGCCGATACCACAGGCATCCACTACGGGCGGCTCGACGTGCGCGCTCCCGACGACGAAGCGCTGCAACAGGGACGATTCCTGGTGATGGAACTCAACGGCGTGACCTCCGAGCCGGGCCACATCTACGACCCTACGTACACCATCTTCCGGTGCTGGCGCGAACTGCTTCGGCACGTGGCCCACATCCCCACGCTCAGTGCCGCGCTCCGGGCACAGGGTCATCCTCCCGCATCGCTACGCACGCTCTGGCAGCGCTACCGCAGCCACTTCGCCACCCGGTGACGGAGTGCCGATCAGCGTACGAAGCGCGCCGAACGGCGCTCCCCATCCGCCTGCAGGTCCACCACGTACACGCCCGGTGCCAGGTCCTTCACCGTGTGGTGCAGCAGGTGTGTGCCGGCCGGTAGGCGTGCGGAGAACAGGGTGTTCACCCGGCGTCCATTGGTGTCCAACAGCTCCAACTGCACGTGCCCGCCCGTGGCCAGGGTGAAGCCCGTGCTCATCCGCTCATGGTCCGGTGAAAGGGTCACCAGGAGGGGCTCGGAGGCGCGGTCCACTTCGCGCACGCCCACGTTGGTATCGCGCACCAACAGCACCCGGAACGTGCGCGTGCTCGCTGTGCTCTGCGTGCCGGTGTTGATGAAGAAGATGTTCGCCGCACTGCTTTCGATGCCCCCCACGATGTGCCCGATCACCACGGTATCGCCGCTCAGTTGGTCCAGGTCCACGATGTCGTCGAACACCATGGGCACCTCGGGCAGACGGATGAACTCCGCGCTGGAACCCAACAAGGCCGGCATGGTGCCGATGGCGGTCTCCTGCAGTTGCCCGGCGCCATCACGCGTCACTTGACTGATGGTGTTCACGAAGGGCACGTTCACATCGTCCCACAACTGGCCGTTGCCATCGAAGTAGTAGCGACCGATGCCGCCGAAGAACACCGTGCTCATCCGCTGTGTGCTGGACGACCACAGCGGCACATGGGCCGTATGGTACTGGTTCAACAACTGCTCGAACACGGGCACCACCACATGTCCGGTGGCGCTCACATCCACTGTGTTCAACCAAGGGATGTCCTCCGCGTACTGGAACACGCCGCTGAAGGCCGTATAGCCGAAGCTGCCGTCCGGGAACACCTGCGGCACCAGGTTGTAGTCGCGGCGGTGCAGGTTCACCGTATCCACGGTGGCACTGTAGTCGATCAGGCCCAGGCTCTGCCCATCATCCGCGATGCCAAAGCGGCGGATGGCGTTGGTGTACTCCTGGATGAAGCCGGGACCGAAGTCCGGACCCATGGGGTTGTAGCGGCCGATGAAGCGTTGGCCTCCCACCAGCACATACTGCGCACCGATACGGCCCAGGTAGCCACCGGTAACGGCCAAACGTTCGTCCGTGATGTAGCGGAAATGCGGCGCCAACGCGCCGCCCGTGCGAATTGCCTCCATGGCACCCGGCACATCGATGGCGCTGAGCAGCGGATGTGTGATGTGGTCGTTAGCCGTGGCCGAGAACCCGTAGCCGCCCACCACGTAGAGCACATCGCCCTGTTGCATGAACTCCATGTTCGTGCTCTGCAACTGCTCGAACTGTGCAGCCGGTAGGCTGGCCAACGAGGCGCTCCACACCGTCCCGCTCACGGGGTCCACCACATGGGCCATGGTGTTGTTGTCCGCCGCGAGAAAGGCCGCGAAAGGTTGCCGCCGATGCAAGCCGTCCGTGCGCCCACCGATCAGCAGCCACTGTCCTTGGTGCTGTGCCCAGGCGAAGGACTGGATGCCCGGCATGCCCGCGATCGGGGTCTCCTCCAGCACCAAGCGGCGATCGCCGAAGGACTGGGCATGGAGCGTTGGAACGAGCAACAGCAGGGGAAGAAGGAGCGATGTGCGCATGAGGAGTTGGGGATCAGCGCAAAGGTCCCCCGCGCCAGCGGGCGGGTCTGTGATGATCATCACCCCAACACCCACCGCAGCACCTTCTCCTTCCACCGGCTGAACGGCGGGTACTGGATGCCCGGCTCCAGCAAGGTGCTGCCGAACACCAAGGGCTTGTGGTGCGTGAAACGGTCGAAGGTGGCCTTGCCGTGGTAGCTGCCTATGCCGCTGGTGCCCACGCCCCCCACCGGCAGGTCCGCATTGCCGAACTGCAGCATGCACTGGTTGATGCACCCACCGCCGAAGGCGATGCCCTCGGTGAAGTAGCGTTGGTTCGCGCGGTCGCTGCTGAACACGTACAGCGCCAAGGGATGCGGGTTGCGCGCCACGATGACCCGCGCTTCCTCCCGTTCGCGCCACGCGATCACCGGCAACAACGGCCCGAAGATCTCCTCGCGCATGGGCGGACTGTCCAAGGACACGTCCGTGAGGATCGTCGGGGCGATGTAGCGGTCGGCAGCATCGTGCTGGCCACCGATCACGATGCGCCCATGGTCCAAGTAGCGCTTCACCTGCTGGAAGCGCGTGTCGTTCACCAAGCGGGCGTAATGCGGGCTGCGCTGGGGATCGGGGCCATAGAACTGTTGCACGTAACGCTGGGCGGCCGCCAGGAATCGGTCCTTCACGCGTTCGTGGACCAGCACATGGTCGGTGGCGATGCAGGTCTGCCCGGCGTTGAGGAAGCGGCTCCACACGATGCGCTGTGCCGCGCGTTCCACGTCGGCGGTGTCGTCCACGATGGCGGGGCTCTTGCCGCCGAGCTCCAGGGTCACAGGCGTGAGGTGCGGTGCGGCCAGGGCCATGATGCTGCGGCCCACGCCCGGGCTGCCCGTGAAGAAGATGTGGTCGAAGCGGAAGGGTTCGATGAGGCGCGGACCCACGCTGCGCCCCGCGCCCTGCACCACCAGCACCTGTTCCGGTGCGAACACCTCGCGGATGATGCGCTCCGTGACCCGCGCGGTGGCCGGTGCCTCGTTGCTGGGCTTGGCCACCACACAGCAGCCCGCCGCCACCGCACCCACCAAGGGGTTCATCAGCAACAGGAAGGGGTAGTTCCACGGGGCTATGATGAGCACCACACCCACCGGCTCGGGATGCAATGCGCACCGCGAGGGCTGCAGCGCCAACGGCGTCGGGCGGTGCTCCGCACGCATCCAGCCGCGCAGGTGCTTCAGCGCATGGTCGATCTCCGCGTACACCAGACCGATGTCCGCCATGTAGGCCTCGAAGCGCGGCTTGCGCATGTCGCTGTGCAGCGCTGCGAGCAATTCCTCCTCGTGCCGGCGGATGGCCGCACGCAAGGCCCGGAGCGCAGCACGCCGAGCGGCATAGGGCCGTGTGGCGCCACTGTCGAAATGGCTCCGCAGGGCGTGCAGGGGTGCGCTCAGGTCTTCCACGGTACGAAGGAACGCACTCCGACGCCGGATCGGCACACCCGGCGCTGTCGGGCGGACCAGGCCACGCTCAACCCACCTGCCACAACGTGACCTCGAAGAGCAACAAGCGGTAGCTGGTGAGCGCGAACTGCAGGCCGACCAACATGGCCACCGCACGCCACACCGAACCCGGCCAGGTGCAGCCGAAGAAGCGCCGCCCGATGCCGATGGTGGCCCACAGGTGCAACAGGATCAGCGGGATGCTGAGGTAGTCGTCCACGTGCAATTGGTCCAGGTGCCGACCCATGGTGCCCAGTACGGTGACCAGCACCGCGAAGACCGTGCCCAGCGCGATGGTGGAAACCCACACGTGGAAGGCCATCAACTCGAACGCGGCCGTGACGTAGGCACTGAAGTACGTACGCTTCCTCAGGTGGAACAAGGCCATGGGCAGCACCAGCAGGAAGACCATGAGCACCAGCATCAGCTTGGCGTTGTTGGCAGAGGCCGGTGCGTAGCGGGCCGTGAACTCCTCCAGGGGTTCGCCCGTGCGTGCCAGCTGCTCTTCCACCTGTGCGTTGGCCCAGGTGCTGTAGGGCATGTAGTGCATGTGGCCCTCCAACGTGGTGTTGAAGGTCTGGAACACCGGTATGGCGAAGTAGATGAAGTTGGCCAGGAAGAAGAAGGCCACGGGCCGCATGTATTTCACGCGGCGCCCGTCCATGTAGGCCGTGCTCAGTTCGCCGGGCCGCAACACCACGGCCTTCAAGGTGTTCCACAGCTTGCTATCCGCGAAGGTGAAGGCGTTGAGCAGTGCGCCGAGGTAGTGCTTCAACGTGTGGTCGTCCGGCGTCAACACCTTCTCGCCACAGGCGGAACAGTAAAGCCCCTTCACCACCGTGCCGCAGCTCTTGCAGGAATTGGCCTCGCTCATGGAAGCGAAGCTAAGCGGACACGTGATCACTGCTCCACCAGCTCCTTCAAGCGCACGAGCTGGTACCCGGGATCGCATTCGAACAAGTGCTTCAAAATGCCCATGTGCCCCGCGCCGAACACCACCAGGATGCGGTCCTCCGGCCCGGTGGTGATGTCCTGGATGTTGCGGTAGATGCGCAGGTTGCGGCTGTACCAATGGATGGCGTGCACATCGGCACCGCGGTGCCCCGGCAACTTGAAGTAGCCGTTGAGGTAGGCGCCGTAGTCGCGGTCCAACGCATGATCGTCGTTCATGGCCAGGAAGATGTCCAACAAGGTGTTGTGTTTCTTGGCCTTGTCGGTCGCGTCGTACCACGCATCATAGCGTTGCGAAAGGAGGTCCTCTCCGCCGAATGACCAGCCGTCATAGAGGCTGTCCAACCAGGGTTTGTAGCGCAGGCTGTCCGCCCCGTTGTACAGATCAAGCACCAGTGGCCGCGCATCCACGGCGTACATCGTGTCCAGCTTCGCACGATCCATCATGCGGAACCCGATCTGGTAGAACTCGTTGCGGCCCAGCTTCCGCTCCGCTTTCCGGTATTCCTGGTATTCGTGCATCAACCATCCACCCTGGGTCTCCACACAGAGCTTGTTGGGCTTGAAGCGCATCACCACATCCAGCAGCTCGGTCAATTCCTGCTGCCGCTGCGGCGACAGCACATCCACGCGATCGTCCTCGGCCGTGACATGGGCATCGAGGTCCGGATAGCCGAAGTGGAAGGTGCCGAGCAAGAGCACCTGCGGACGGGGGGCGGTGCCGACCAGGATGGCGTCCGGATCGGGCAGGGTGCCTTGGGGGGACGCCAGGGAAGCGGCGAGGAACAAGGTGGCGGATAGCAGGGCACTGGTACTGCGCATGGTGCTGGTGTTGGTGCCACAAGGCTAGTGCGCGGCCACGCCCGGCGATGGAGCGGATCGGCGGAAGGACCGGCCGATCGGCAAGCGGGCATGAACGGTCGGCGAGGCGTTCGCAGAGCGGAAGCGACGATCCGCCGATCGCACGGCGCTGCGCTCGGGGTAGCGTGATAGCTTCGTTGGCGCACCATGGCGACCACCACCAGCACCGGAACCCGATCCCGGCTCTTCCAACGCGATGGGCACTTCCGCTTGGGCACGGCGCTGCTCTTGTTCGTGGGCTTCGGCCTGTTCATGGGCTTCGGCTCCAACGTGACCTGGTGGCTGCGCACCGGCGACTTCGCGTATGTGATCACCACCTACGCGTTCCTGTTCTCCACGTACCATGCGCTCACGGCCTTGACCATGCATCGGGTAGTGCTCCGCACGGCGGGCAACACCGGCAAGCGTATACTTCGTTTCCTAGCGAGCCTCATCGGCGGCATGCTGCTGTTCTTCGTGCTGCGCTGGATCGGTGATCAATGGCTGTTGCCCAGCCTGGGGGATAAGCCGAACTACCCGGCTCACACGCCCTTCATCAACTTCGCGTTGGACAACGTCCTGTACGCCCTGCTGCCCATCGGCTTCGCCACACTGGTACACCTTGCGGAGCAACAACTGGTGCAGCACCAGCAACGCACCGAGCTGGCCTACCGCGAGCGCCTCAGCGAACTGGACATGCTGCGCGCACGCATGGCGCCGCACTTCCTCTACAACACGCTCAACAACCTCTACGCCCTGTCGCAACGGCCCGGCACCGACCTCGGCCCTCAACTAATGGACCTCGCCGACCTGATGCGCTACATCGCCAAGCACCAGGACGAGTTCGTCCCCATCGGCACCGAGTTGGAACAGGTGGAACGCTTCATCGCGTTGCACGCCTTGCGTTATGATCGCCCGCTGAACGTGCGCATCGAGGTGGAGGATGTGCTACGTGGCGCACGAATCCCCGCCATGCTCCTGCTGCCCTTGCTGGAGAACGCCTTCAAGCACGGCGACCCCTGCGATGCACAGCAGCCGCTCCACCTGCGCATCACGCAGGAGGGCGAGCGCATACGGATCACCTGCACCAACCTCATCGGCACACAGGCTGGCGATGGATCGGCACCCACGGGCAACCACAACCTGCAGCGTCGCGTGGAGCTCCTGTACGGCGAGCGGGCCTCCGTGTCCTTCCGGCGCGACGAGGCACAGCGCTACACCGCGGAACTCGTGTTCCCCCTTTCTTCGTGAGCATGGAAGCGTTGCGTTGCCTGGTGGTGGACGACGAGCCCTTGGCGGTGGAGGTGCTGGTGGGCTACGTGCAGCGCACCCCCGGCCTGGTGCTCGCCGCATCGGGCACCGATCCCATCGCCGCCTTCCGCACCCTGGAGGCCGGTGCCGTCGACGTGGTCTTCACGGACATCCGCATGCCCGAGCTCAGCGGCCTGCAACTGATCAAACTGGCGCAGGGCAAGTGCCGCTTCGTGATCTCATCCGCCCATGCCGAACACGCCATCGATGGCTTCGAACTGGATGTGGTGGACTACCTGTTGAAGCCCGTGCGTTACGAGCGTTTCCTGCTGGCGGTGGACAAGCTGCGCGCACGTTCCAGCGTTGCGCCCGAGCCCAACACACCCGATCACTTCTTCCTGAAGAGCGGTCACGAGGTCGTGCGCATCGACCATACGGACGTCACGCACATCTCCGCCATGCGGGACTACGTGGCCGTACACACCCGCAACAAAGGCCGCATCCTCAGCCTGGAGCACCTGCGTGATCTGGAGCAACGCCTGCCGGCCGATCGTTACTGCCGCATCCACCGCTCGCACATGGTGGCCCTGCACGCCATCGTACGCGTGGAGCGCGATCATGTGGTGCTCGCCGGCACCCACCTGCCCATCAGCGAGGGTTATGCGAAACGTTTTCGGGCGGTGCTGGGGCGTTGAACAGGTGCAAGACCGCCAACTACTCATTTGGTGGTGAATGAGTAGGGCTCAGTCAGTGGTGTCCGGGGAAATGGGTTGCATCACCGGCTGCGACCCCGCCGGGGTCGTGATGCCGCAGTGGATGCCAGAACAACATGCTGTGACCCCTCCGGGGTCATTCCTACAGGGCAGCGGGTATTGACCCGGGAGGGGTCATAGCATGTAGCCCGAAGGGCGATGAACGGTGCGTTGTATTGTCGATCCCGCAGGGGGTCGCAGCCGGTGTTTGGTAAGCCGTGGCGTACGTAAGCCCCTTCTATCTTGACCTTTGCTGCCCCTTGTTGGATGAGCAGTTCTGATCGTTGAGCAGTTTCTCCCGGACACCAATGGTGATCAGTAAGGATCACTAGCGTTGAGTAGTTCGTTCGGTGGCCTTCCGTGGCCACTCACGCCGCCAGCACGAAGTCCACGCCCTCCACCAGACCTCGTCCTGTCAGGAACGCCGCGATCCGATCACCGGTGCCGCGTTGGCTGATGAACGAGACGACGAAGGCCTCGCCCGCAGCGGGCAGCGCATCGTGTGGAATGAAGGGGCGGCCCGGTACCCCGCGCCCCTTCACATCGGTGTAGGCCTGCACCGCGATGCCCTCCGCTTCCAACAGCGCCACGCGCTCCTGGCACAGCGCACTGGTGCCCGCGACAATGACCGGACGTCCGGTCAACGTGCGCTTCATCCACCGCGCCAACCACTGCACCTTGGTGCTGAAGAAGGCGTCCACGCTGTAGTGCGGATGGGTGCGGCTGAGGCGGCGGGCATGGTCGTTCCACGTCAGCAGTTCCTGAGGCAGCTTCGCGAAGCGCACGTCCGCGTCCATCCACCGCAACCACAGTTCGTGGTCCTCGGGCAAGGGACCGGTATCGTAGCCGCCATGGTGCTCCACCAACGCGCGCCGGAAGAGCACCGTGGGGTGGGCGAGCGGTGCATCCACGAAACGCTTCACGTAGTGCTCCTGTGGGCTGAGCAGCGCGTTCTGCCACTGTACGAAGGCCTGCATGCCGCGGCTCTCTTGCACACTGCTGGCGAAGGTGGTACGCGTGCCCACCACACCGACATCGGGATGGGCATCCAGGTAGGCCACTTGTTGTGTGAAGCGTTCCGGATGGCTCACATCATCGGCATCCATACGGGCGATGGTGGTGCCACGGGCATGGGCCAGACCGGTGTTCAGCGCGTGGGCGATGCCGATGCGCGGTTCGTGGAGGAGGGTGATCCGTGGATCACGTGCCGCCCACTGTTGCGCGTGTGCCGGACCGTCATCGGTGCTCGCGTTATCGATCAGCAGTAGCTCCCAGTCCGTGTAGGTCTGCTCCACCATGCTGGCCACGGCGTCATCGATCGTCGCAGCGGTATTGTGGTAGGGGAGGAGGATGGAGACCGCAGGCATGGGGTAAAGGTGGGAGGAATGCGATGGGCCGCTAAAGGAATGTCAGGATCCCAAATCGGTTGGACCTCGGAGGACGCAGAGGCTGCGGAGAATACGAACCGCGGGTTCCGAACAGTGAAGACGCGGAGGAGTGGCGGGATGACAACCCGGACCGATGCGCGAAGGTGCTGAACAATGTGCGCTCCGGATGTGGCGCTGGTCACTCTTTCACCAATCGCGCTACGGTGGCACCCACCTTCACCAAATGGACACCCGCTGGAAGGTCGGCGATATCCAATTCCATGCGCTCACCGACCAACACGGTCGCATGCAGCACCGCACCGTTCGCCTGGATGATCCAGAGCGGGCTGCTGCCCGTATGACCGGGTAGTTCCAGTGTGCAGACCGTGGAGGCTGGAACGGGGAACAACCGGATCGCACGTCCTTCCTCAAGGACATCGCCCACACCGGTAGCGGCGGTGCCGATCTCAGCGATGAACGAGATCTCGGTGGGTGAGAAGAGCGTGGTAGGGCCGAAGGTGGTCTCACCGCGGAACTGCCCGAAACAAAGGGTTCGCGTCGGGCCGCTGGATAAGCCGTGTACCACACTGATCCCCTCCGATGGTATGGCTTGAGCAGCGATCAGTTGTCCGGTCCCATCGTAGTGCATGATGCCTGCGGATGGGCCTGCTCCCGGTTGGAAGCTCCAATCGTCGATCAGGACCGGTAAGGGCATCGTGCCAGCGGTTCGCACCTGATCACCATTGCCGAGCGTGGTGACCGGGTCTTCGGCCCAACCACACGACACGTTGTCCTGTGGGGAGATCAGGTCGAGGCCGAGCCAGACGCCTTCCGGTGAAAGTTCCGCCAGGAAGGACGAGCTGGGCGCACCCAAGGTCAGGCCATCCAGCGTGATCATTTGATGATAGAACCCGCTGACGCGGTAGTTGCCATTGGGCAACCGGGCCAAGTGGGATCCCCTGCTGGTCATGCCCTCGTCCACACCACTTTGTTTGCTCCAGAGCACATTGCCTTGGTGGTCGCACTTGAGCACGAAGAGGGTCCAAAAGACCGTGTCATCCATGATGGGGTAGCCGTTGAAGAGGTGGTCGCCCATGATCATGGACGGCCCCGTGAAGTCCCCGAGGGCCACCACATCTCCCCCTTGGTCGATCACCAGGTCCGTTACTTCCGCGAAGTATGGGCTCTGGAAGCCGTGCGACCAGGACCAGGTGCCGGAGGGTCCGAGCGCGGCCAGAAAGCCACTGTGAGGTCCCATGGCCACCGTCCCTCCGAAGTCGAGCTGCGGCCCTTGGAACACTCCGCCCACGTAGCACGTGCCGTCATGACCGACCGTCATCACCATGCGTTCCGGTAGCCCACCCGGTGCCAAGGCATGCTCCACCAGTTCACCGTTCGTGTTCAACCGGAGCAGGAGTAGCGCATCTTCCAAGGGGTTCGTGAGTGCCTGATCATGGTAGGTCAGCTGGGTGCCCTGGGCGACCCCGGCCGCCACGACGATACCGCCGCTGGGCCTTACCGCGATCGCCAGCCCCATGTCCATGCCGTTGGCACTGCCGAATCGCCGGGCCCACAGCCACGCACCATCAGGAGAAAGCTTGGCCACAAAGCCGTCGTAAGGAGCGCCCGGCTCCAGTGGAAGCACGGTTGTTCCGAAGGTGGCCGCCTCGTGCATGAAGCCGGTGACGTAAGCATTGCCGAGCTCATCAACGGCCACATCACTCACGCGGGCGTTGAAGGCGATGGCCGAGGTGATGAGTCCCGGTTGGGCGACCACCGCACCCAGTAGGAATGCGGCGATGGAACAGGACAGGGTGCGCGGTTGCATCATGTGGAGACCGGACCAACGGTGTCCGATGTTCGAGGAACGCCCGTGGCCGTGCGCTATTGCCGCTCCGAAGTCCTCTGTTCTGACGGATCCGAACAGTTCCCTACCGTGCTCGGGACGGCGCATGCAGGCGTCTCCGGACACCTGTCCAAGGATGGAGATCACGCCTTGATGAACACCGTGCGCGAGCGACCGCGTTGCACCACGTACACACCGCTGCGCAAGGTCGATACATCCAGCGTGTATGCATCGCGCCAGCGCACCTCGGTGCTGTGGTCGCGGCCCAGCAGGTCCACGATGCGCACAGCGCCTTGCGCATCGCCGGAGAGGTGCAGCAGGTCCTGTGCCGGATTGGGCCAGGTCCGCAGGGTGCGGATATCCTGCGCGTGTTGCTCCGGGGTGCTCAGCGTGATGTCGCCCAGGCAGGCCACCACGCCGTACATCCCACCGGAGGGGAAGGGCAGCGTGTGCGCGCCGAACTGCGCACCGGTGTCCGATGTGCCTGCGCAGTAGATGCGGGTGTTCAAGCCGGGTGCGGCACGCAGGCCGAACACGTTGCCCAGGGTTTCGCGCGTCACCCAGTCCCATTGTCCGTCCGGACCGATGTGGCCAACGAACCCGTCCGGACCGGTGGTGTTCTGCACCAAGGGGCCGAAGGTCAACAAGCCGTTCTGATACCCGGCCACCAGCGCACCGCCATCGGGCAGGTCGTGTACCGATCGGATGGCGTTGTTCCAGAGTTGCGGTTCCGATGCCCAGCTGCTGTTCACCAGTTGACCGCCCGACTCGTACTCCTCCACCACGAGCGCCGTGCCACCGTCGGGTGGCGATGTGGAAAAGGCCGCACCCAGGAGCACTCGGTCATCGGGGCGGCGCGCCATCGGTACGGGCTCCATCGTGTCCCTGCCGTACAGTTCCGTCCACCAGTCCGGATCGCTCCCGGTGCTGTACGAAATGATCCGTGTATCGCCTGCCACATCGCTCACGCAAATGAGGGACTTGCCGTTGGTGGACAGGTGCAGCCCCGAGAAGAAATAGAATTCCGTCGCTTCCAGTTGGGTGTGCCACTCCACAACGCCCAGGTCCGACAGCCGCACCAACACGATGCCCCAACCGTACAACCACTCCCCATCCACGCGCAGGCTGTCCGTCACGAAGGTGGCCAGCACCATGCCCGCTGCTTCCTGATGGGCGCACCATATCGGGATCATGAATCCCCCTTCAATGACGTTGTCGAGGCTGCCGATCGCGGTCTGCGTGCCGCCGCTATCGAACGTGGCCATGCCGATGCCGCTGGACCCGGGGGCGCTGGTAAGCGTGGTGCCATTCACCACCACGCTCCCTTGCACGATGTACCGGCAGCTGAGACCGCCGTTCGCCGTGGGTATCATGGAGGCCACGGGTACGGTGGAGCGCACCACCCGGTCCGGCACACCCAAGCTGTCCACATGCACCACGAAGTGGTCGCCCTGTCCATCGTTCGCTTGCAGCGTATCGAAAGGCAGGTAGAGGTCGCCGTAGCAATAGCCGGATACGAAGCACCCGTTCAACGTGCTGCCGATCACCTCGTCGATGTACACGTTGGTGCTCCCGCGAAGCGCGGTGGCCCATTGCCACACCGGCGCTTGGGCCGCCAGTGCCCCGGGGATCAGAAAGGCGAGGAGGGTGCCGGTACGCATGGGTGAAGTGAAAGGTAACACCGATCGCCAACAGCCGTGCGCATCCTGCTCAGCGGTCCACGAAGGTGATGCGCACCACCGCGTTGATGGTGGTGCCGTGGATGCGCAGCAGGTAGGTGCCGGCCGCAAGGCCGTCGCGTGCCACCACCAGCCTGTCCGTGGCCGTGGCTGCCAGGCGGCGCACCACGCGCCCGTCCATGTCCAGCAGTTCCACAGCGTCGTGCTGGTGGAAGGTGCCGGTGCCCATCACCACCGCAGCGTCCTGCGCCGGGTTGGGCAGCACGGCATAGTGGCCACCGGTGTGTGCGCCGGTGCCGGTGTTGACGACACCGAAGGGGTCGGACAGTTGCACGCAGCCGTAAACGCTGGTCACCTGCACCGTGTACTGGCCGTTCTCCACCAGCGTCAGGGTGGGTCCTGTGGCACCGGCAATGCTGTCACCGTCCAGGAACCACTGGTAGGTGCCGTCGGCGGGTAGGGCGGACAGTTCATCCGGGCCGCTGGGTGTGATGCTGGCCGTATGCAGCTCGCAATCCACCAACGTGTTCAGCACCGTGTTGGTGATGATCGGCGCGTTCAGATCGAAATAGATGGCCGCCGCGTTGGTGATGGTGGTGAGGTGGGGCAGACCGGCCACCGGGCGGATGCGGAACTTCAGGAAGCCCTGGCTGCCCGGTTCGTCCACCACGCTGTCCGGCAGCAGGATGCCCTGGAAGTGGAACCAGGCCACGTGCTCCTCGTCCACCTCGATGCGGGTGAGCGCGTGCGACGCGTCGAGGATCTCCATGGTGGTGGGGTCCAGGTCGGCATCCAACGTATCCACCAACACCACGGTGAAGGCCGTGTCCGTGCCGGTGTTCTGGAAACGGATGATGTACTCGAAGCGGTCCTGCGCGATGTCCACCGCACCGAACGTGCCATGGCCCTCGGGCTCCACGCGCTTGTCGTTGGGGTCCATGGCACAGGTCACGGTACGTTGGACCGAGGGCACCACGATCGGGTCCATGTTGGTGCCGGTGATGGAGTAGCCGTATTCCAGTAAGCTGCCCGCCTCACCGGTGGTGATGCCCAAATGGATGTGGAAGGACTGGAACCAGCCCAGGCTGTCCACGTTCCAATAAGCGTGGCCGTTCACCACGGAGTCCGGTGGGGGCGAGAAGTATTCCACCGCCAACCCGCCCAGCAGCGTCACGTCGATCAGGATGTCCTCCGGGATGAAGGAACCGGTGTTGCGCAAGTGGAACTGGAGGGAGGACGAGGTGTTGCACCGCAAGGTGAACGGGGTCACCGAGAAGAAGGAGGAGGCGCTCGAAGCGATCGGCGCCAGCCCGAAGTCCAGGCCCGAAGCGATCGGTGCCGCGGCCGTCAGCGTGGCCTGTAGCACGTCCGGATCATTGGTCACCTGGAAGAGCGGCTCGGGGGTGTGCCACACGTTCCACGTACCCTCGTCCGCAGGCAGGTCGTAGTCCCCCGCACTGTTGGTCCACACCAGCACCTGGTTCGCATCGCTGCGCACCAGGCTGAAGGGCACCTTCAGGTCGTCGTTGTCGAAGGTGGCGTTCAGGTCGAAGTCCAGGAACACGCTGCCGCGCAGGCGAAAGGCGTTGAAGAAGAGGTTCTCCTGCCAGCTGATGCTGCGGAAACGGACGGTCACCAGGTCGGGCACCACGTCGCCATTGAGGTCCGCGATCACCATGGCCGCCGCGCTCTCCGCCGTGGGGTCGATCAGGTTGGCGGGCCCCAGGGTGCCATCGCCCACGCCGAGGTTGTAGTAGGTCTGGTGGGTGTAGCCGTTGCTCAAGGCCCACGCCACGTCCTGCACCCCGTCGCCGTTCAGGTCGTGCATGATGATGTTGCGTCGTGTGCCTTGCGCACCGGTGTAGAGCAGGAGGTCCTGCGCGAAGGCACCGCTGCCATCGTTGTACAGGCCGCGGATCGTGGTGGTGACCATCACCGCCGCGTCCAGGTCGCCATCACCATCCAGATCGCCCAGGGCGAAGTAGGAGTAGTTCAATGCCGGGAAGGTGAGCGCCGTGAACCCGCCCGACCCATCGTTCAACAAGGAGGTGCCCGTGGAATTGTCCATGATCACCAGGTCCTGGTCGCCGTCGCCGTCCAGGTCACCGGCCTTCAGGGTGCCTTGGGTCAGCAGCGGCTCCGCTTGGGGGGTGAGGACGCCGTTGCCATCGTTCGCGTACCACGTGCCCGTGCCCACCAGGTCCAGGTCCCCATCGCCATCCAGGTCCGTCTCGCACCGGCTGGTGCCAAGGTCGGGCAGGGCTTGCGGGGTCCAGCTGGCGCCACCGTTGTTGTTCCAAATGACCGCGCAGCTGGCCACGTTGGTGATGATGTCCGGCCACCCATCGCCATCGAGGTCCGCCGTGCGCGAGACCGATACCCCATCGCGGTACTCCACCACCACCCGCTGGTCGCCGAAGGTGCCATCGCCGTTGTTGGGGTACCAGCACACCCAATCGCCGTAGCGGCTGGCCGTCACCAGGTCCTGGTCACCGTCCTGGTCGATGTCGCTGGCGCTGATGTCGTAGCCGCCCCCCATGCTCTGGCAGAAGCGCATCCGCGGGCCGATGGTGCCGCCCCCCTGGTTCGGGTACCACCCGGGCACGTCCATGCCGCCCGAGGTCAGCAGGTCATCCCGCCCATCGCCGTCCATGTCGCCCACCCCGTAGCGGGTGCCCGTCAGGTTGTAGCCATCCACCGTCTCCACCACCAGCGTGGTCCATGCCGCGCCACCCTGGTTCTGCAACACATGCACGTTGCAGGCGGTGCCCGTGTCCTTGCTGAAGTCCACATCACCATCCCCGTCCAGGTCGGCGATCACCAAGGGGACTTCCGAAGGGATGGTGCCGCCGACCACCAGCCCACCCACGCCATCGTTGGCATACCACACCGTGCCGTCCACCATGCCGAACACGATCAGGTCGTCATCACCGTCGCCATCCACATCGCCGCAGTGGGGCTGGGCGGGTGCCACATAGCCGGGGATGGGCTGCTGTGGACCGAAGGCACCGCCGCCCAGGTTGGCATACCAGCCCAATTGCGCATTGTCGCCGCCCACCACCAGGTCGGGCAGGCCATCGCCGTTCAGGTCGCCCTGTGCCACCGTCATCGTGGTGTTGGTGCCCACCGGACCGATGGCGGCACCCACCGTGAAGACCCCCGCACCGTTGTTCAGCAACAGGTTGCAGCCGGTGGCCGTGCGCACCACATCGTCCACGTCGCCATCGCCGTCCAGGTCCTGCAGCAGCAGGCCCGCACCGCCCACGGGGCTGTACACACCCACCAGCGTCACCACGCCTGTGCCGTCGTTGCGGTACCAGGTGCCCTCCACCACCACGTCCGCATCGCCGTCATTGTCCATGTCACGGGCCTGCAATGCCTCTGCTGCAGGGATGTTGCCGGTGAACATCACGCGGGTCTCCCCGAACACCCCGCCGCCCAGGTTCTCCGACCAACGCAGGGTGTTGGTGTTGCTACTGCCCGTGCCCGAGTTGTAGGTGATCGCGTCCAGGTCGCCATCGCCGTCCACATCGCCCGCCATCACGCGGAAGGGGAACTTCGTTTCGCTCTCGAAGGCCAGTTGAATAGGCCCGAACTGGGCGCTGCTACCGAGTGTGAACAGGATGGCCGATAGGGCGTAGAGGAGCTTCATGGGGGTATTGCTTGGTACTAAGACGATGGGTGCGCACAAGGTTGCCGCTTGGGTGTCGGTTCCGCACCATCACCCCCCCGACCGCACGAACACCGCGGCCAAGGGCACGCCCAGTAGCAGCGCCACCAGCACGGTACACACCAGTACGTACAGCAGGAAGGTGAGGGGCACCATGGCCACGGCCTTCACGGTGTTCCACACGCTGCGGTGGTGCAGGCCGATGGCCGCTGCGATGAGGATGCCGAAGATGACCACCATGCCCAGCACATGCAGCCGGGGCCACACTTGGTACAGGGGGATCAGCAGCGTGGCGGTGATCAGGTAGGTGCCCACGGCGAAGAGGTAGTGTACCAGCCGCTCCGTCCAGTTCAGCGTGGTGCGCGGGAACAGCAGCCGGTCCGCCGCGGCCAGCATCACCATGAAGAGGGGCAGCAGCAGGTTCACGTTGCGGCTCATCCAGTGGTTCACCTGCATGGCCGGCGTTTGCGGCACCTCCGTATGGCCGGTGGCCAGCACCGCCGCATCCACGGGGTCCCAGCCCAGCACCCACCGCATCAGGTAGTAGAAACCCACGCCCATCAGGAACAGGCGTACCGGTGGTGTGTAGGCCTTGCGTTTGCCGGCCAGGTAGCTGCGCGTCAACCGCCCCGGCCCGGTGAAGAAGCTGCGC
>ENA-UOWO01000655-UOWO01000655.1-activated-sludge-metagenome-genome-assembly--contig:-NODE-655-length-48404-cov-5.966411_pt1 | contig 48404 bp, 42 predicted proteins | sample MGYA00238148_ERZ761564 | MGnify/ENA primary metagenome ERZ761564 (study PRJEB28885, sample SAMN05720194) | activated sludge metagenome | isolation source: Anaerobic digester | place: USA... | reverse complement strand
TCCTATTTGAATCTTCCTTCCTACATTTGCACTTCATATCTAAATTCATGTCATATTCACAACAAGTACGCGTAACAAAGAAATTCACCTTCGATATGGCCCACGCCTTATTCGGTTATGATGGACCCTGTAAAAATATACATGGACATACCTATCATTTAAGTGTTACATTAATTGGTGCTCCATCACAAAATTTAGATGATGTGAAACTCGGTATGGTTGTTGATTTTGGTGATTTAAAGAGTATTGTGAAAGAGAAAATACTAAACGAGTATGATCATGCATTGGTATTAAATGAAGAAGCACCCTATTCAAAATCTGAAGTAATTTCAAACGAATTTGAGAAGGTAATCTTAGTGCCGTACCAACCAACCTGCGAAAATTTACTATTAGATTTTGTTCAACGTTTAAAACCACTCTTCAATGAGGATATGAAATTAGTGTCTATTCGATTAGAAGAAACGCCGACTTCATATGCTGAATGGAATATGAGTGATAATTTGTAGATTGATTGTAGAGCATTTTTTCATTTGCTAAATTTCAATCTTTATAAAATACGCTATTGTTCTTTCGTACAGATTTGATAACTCTTTGTCCCATCCCAGTATTGATTTTAGCACCTGTATACCTTCATTTTTTTCTTAAATGTAGATACTGTTCTCAACCTTCTTTAAGCCATAAGTCCAATACTAGAAAAATATCAATATTTAATTTTACTTTATTCAAAGTCTTTTCAAAATATTTTTTTGATATTGAACTAGATTGTTTTCGGGTTTGAAATTTCTCGAAACGTTTATTTTTGATTTTCTTTAGCCCATGAATCTTTCAATCCAACTGTTCGATTAAAAATTAATTGATTAGGCGATGAAAGTTTATCTAAGCAAAAATAACCATGACGAAGAAATTGAAATTTCTGGTTTAATTCAGCATCAACAAGGGCGGGTTCAATTTTGGCATTTGAAATGATATGTAAACTTTCAGGGTTGATAATGTCATTCATATCACCTTCATAAGCGGCAGGATTTTCATCTGTAAATAAACGATCGTATAATCTAATTTCAGCCTCTTTAGCATGAGCACAACTTACCCAATGTATAGTGCCTTTTACTTTAATGCCACTGGTATCATGTCCGCTTTTACTTTCAGGGAAATAGGTACAATGCACTTCTGTAATTTGACCGTTTTCATCTTTTTTAAAATCGTGACATTGAACAATATAAGCGCTTTTTAAACGAACTTGTAAACCAGGTCCGAGACGGAAATATTTTTTCGGTGCATCTTCCATAAAATCTGTTCGCTCAATCCATATTTCTTTTCCAAAAGGTAATGAACGATGTCCACCATGTTCATCTTCAGGATTATTTTCAGCTTCTAAAAATTCTTCATTTTTATCCTCAGGGTAGTTTGTAATAACGAGTTTAATTGGATCTAAAACCGCCATTCGTCGAAGAGCGATTTTATTGAGATGATCGCGAAGGCAAAAATCTAATAATGACACATCAATCATATTATCTCGTTTTGCAACACCAATTTTATCACAGAATTCGCGTATCGATTCGGGTGTATAGCCTCTTCTTCGGAACCCACTAATAGTAGGCATTCGAGGGTCATCCCATCCTTCAACAATTTTGTCGTTCACTAATTTAAGCAGCTTTCGTTTACTCATCATAGTATACGACATATTGAGTCGAGCCATTTCGTATTGATGCGAAGGAAAGATTTCTAGTTTTTCGATGCACCAATTATACAAATCTCTATGAGGAATAAATTCGAGGGTACAAATACTATGTGTAATTTTTTCAATACTATCACTTTGTCCATGTGCAAAATCATACATGGGGTAAATACACCATTTAGATCCCGTTCGATGGTGTTCGGCATGTTTAATTCTATAAATAACAGGGTCGCGCATAATCATATTATCATGTGCCATATCAATTTTTGCACGAAGTACTTTTGTGCCATCAGCAAACTCGCCGTTTTTCATACGGGTAAAAAGATCAAGATTTTCTTCAATGGATCGGCCTCTGCACGGACTATTGATGCCAGGTGAAGTGGGTGTTCCTTTCATTTTTGCAATTTCTTCTGAGCTTGCATCCTCAACATAGGCATAGCCCTTTTGAATGAGGTTAGTGGCAAATTCATACAAGGTGTCAAAATAGTCTGAAGCATACAATTCGTTATCCCATTGAAAACCTAACCATTTAATATCTTCTTTTATACTTTCAACATATTCAACTTCTTCTTTTTCAGGATTCGTATCATCAAAGCGCAAATTACATTTTCCATTATACTGTTTGGCCAAACCAAAATTTAAACAAATGGCTTTTGAATGTCCAATATGTAAATATCCATTTGGTTCGGGCGGAAAACGTGTTTGAACTCGGCCATCATGGGTTTTATTTTGAATATCGTTTTCAATAATTTCTTCAATAAAATTTAATGCTTTTTCTTCACTCATACTCTTTAAAATTTGAGCACAAAAGTAGTTTATTTAAGCCAAAATTTCGCTTTAGTCACGAAAGAGGGGAATTTCAAATTGAAGCGTTTACCGTTTAAACAGGATACATCGTAATATATACACTTGTACCAACCCTTTATACAATTCAACTGATGATGAAATTTTGTGATTCTACTTTTGAGAAATATAAAAGTTTTAATATTAAAAAATATGAAAGATCACCACGCTAAGTAAAGATAAATTCACACTATTAATTATAACCCATAACAACTCAATTTATATTAATCACTTTTAAAAAATTAAATCATGAAAAGAAAAAAAGTACTTATTATCATAGGCTCATTCCTAGTTCTTGTTTTACTAATTATTTTTAATATTCAGTCCATACTAAAATTTTATATGGGCATGAAAGATCCAGAAATGGAAACTAAGGAAAGCATTTATACCTATGCAAAAGAAATTGGCATGAAAGATTCTGAATTTTATGTAATTGACTCTTCACAACTGAAAGAAATATATAAAGGGTCGTTCCCTAAAGTTTATTTTTTTAATGAGGCGGGCGATATGATTATTGATGGTAATTGTTTTGGAGCGCTTCCAGAATTAGTGGATACGTTGAAAACCAAACAGAAATTTAAGATTATCAAGTCAAATTTTCTACCTGAGGTACTTACAACCATTAAAACTTTTGATGGCGATTCAATTCAGAAAACTGAAGGAAATTCGCAATTTACAATCGTATATTATTGGGCTAAATGGATGGGCAGTATAAATAAAACTAAACTGATAGCTTTAGAAGAAAGAATAAAAAATATGCAAGAACTTGATATTCGACTTATTAAAGTAAATGCAGATATACAAAAATCATGGGGTATGAGTGAAGAGGCATTAACGCGTATGTTTGAAGAATAGATTAGTATTCAAAACACAATTTCAGAATCAGAGCAGGCGTTCTCGTTAGAATGATTTTTGTTCGAGGATATATAATTTGAGAAAAAATTTTGCTTGGTACAACTAAACAATTACTTTTACTCAAAGACAATTGTCAATCATTTTTGATTCTTAAATAATTTCTATGAAAATAATTTCAATTCTATTTTTCGCGTTTTTTTTGATTACTAATTTTTCAGATGCGCAAATCATTCAAAAAGGAACAAGTACAATGCAAATTGGATATGGTTATCCAAGTGCCATGCAATTAATGGGTTCAGTATTTAAATTTTCACTGAATGTCGATGATGAAGAAGCAAGTTCATCATTTAAATACAAAGGTTTTGGACCATTACATTTTAGATATGATTATATGGTTGGTGGGCGAGTAGGCATTGGTTTAAGTGCAAATTATGAAAAGGGTAATTTTAAATTCACCAATTCATATATCGATTATGATGATAATGCTGTTACCAGTGTTACTAATTTTAATTATTCAAGTGTGAATGCGTTGGCAAGAATGAATATTCATTTTATTAAAAACGCCGAAAAAATTGATATTTATTATGGCTTCGGTGTTGGTTATAGTCATACCAGAGTTAAATTAGAGGAAACCCTTGATGGTGGTACGATAGATCCAATTGACCAAGCTGATATTGATGATTTTAATGATTATTTAAACAGCGTTTTTAAAGCGTTTCCAGTTGCAATTGAAGAGGTGTTCGGCATGAAAATCCCAATTGGTACCAATGCGGGTATGTATATGGAAGTAGGTTATTCGAAGGCATTGATACAACTCGGATTTTTTGCTAAAATAGGTGGACCAAAAGGTTATAATAGTGATAGATGGCAATGGTTTTAATACAACCAATTTTTTAACGAAAACAGTCAATCATTTTGAATTGATGTTTTGAAATGAATAACCCCTTATACTTTGATAGAAAAAAAAATACAGCTCACCGAAGAAACCAATGTTGTACTTGTTGGTTGGCTTCCTCAGGGTCAAACAGAGCAAGTAATTACCGAATATTTAGATGAACTATCTTTTTTAGCTGAAACTGCAGGAGCAACCGAGGTTAAGAGGTTTTATCAAAAATTGCCTCATCCTGATAGTAAAACTTTTTTGGGTAAAGGCAAAATTGAAGAGATAGCAGATTATATCACTGCTCACAAAGTGGATATGGTTATTTTTGATGATGAGCTAACTGGTTCACAAATTTCCAATATCGAAAAAGTATTGAAGCGACCAGTTATAGATCGGAGTGATTTAATTCTAGATATTTTTGCCAGTCGCGCAAAAACAGCGCAAGCAAGAGTGCAAGTTGAGTTGGCGCAATATCAATATATACTGCCACGTTTAAAAGGAATGTGGAGTCATCTTGAACGACAGGGTGGTGGTATTGGTTCGCGTGGTCCGGGTGAAACAGAAATTGAAACAGATCGGCGAATAGTAAAAGATAAAATTTCATTACTCCGAAAGCGTTTAGAAGATTTTGATAAGCAAGCTTTTACACAACGTAAAGAAAGAGGGGAGTTTATTCGGGTAGCTTTGGTAGGTTATACCAATGTTGGCAAGTCAACTTTAATGAGATTTTTAAGTAAGTCGGAGGTTTTTGTAGAAAATAAACTCTTTGCAACGCTCGATACAACTACTCGTAAAGTAGTGTTTGATAGAACACCCTTTTTGCTGAGCGATACTGTAGGATTTATTAGAAAATTACCTCATCATTTGGTTGAGAGTTTTAAAAGCACGCTAGATGAAGTGAGAGAAGCAGATATATTGCTTCATGTAGTAGATATTTCACATCCGAAATTTGAAGAGCAAATAACCATTGTAAAAGATACCTTGCAAGAATTAAAAGCGGGCGATAAGCCAACTATTTTAATTTTCAATAAAATGGATATTTATGAGAAAAATACTTTTGATCAATGGCTTGAAGATGATGTTAAAGAAGATTTATTGAAGCAATTAAAAAAGTATTGGAATAATGAAACTCAAAACAATGCCATCTTTATATCTGCAACTGAAAAAATAAACGTCGATGAATTGCGTGTAACCATACTCGACAAGGTAAAAGAAATATATGCCATTCGGTATCCGTATAAAACGATGTTTTACGAATAAACTATTTCAATTTAGATGTCTATATAAGCGTCATCCATATTATATGGGATATGAAACATTTATCCTTATACTGATTTGTCATTTCAAGATATAGGTGATAATTGGGCAGATCATAGATCAAATTTTAAGACAAATGGATAGGTATTACGTAGATATCATTATGAGGCATCTGTTTTAGATCAAGTGTAAAAGGTCATACTATTTTTTTGATGATGGCAGCCTACTAAACCTGATGGAGACTATTTTGTGACATAACGGAGCGGCATGAACATCGAAAAATAAGGTAAAGTCGATGAATGCTTAAGAGCGCGAACAATTCTTAGCTTTTTTAGGGTCTTTTTAATATCTCTAAATTTTTTCTTGAATAAAATTGGTTACTATTATTTTTTTCCTATTTTTGCGCTCCAATTATACTCTTCCTTAGCTCAGTTGGTTAGAGCACCTGACTGTTAATCAGGGGGTCTCTGGTTCAAGTCCAGAAGGGAGAGCAACCCCGCAGTAGCGGGGTTTTTTTGTGCCTATGAATTACTATATTTATATACTTTATTCTGAATCATCAGATATTTATTATGTTGGTTATACAACAGATATTGAACGCAGATTGATGGAGCATAATGAAATAAGTGAACATAGCTTTACAAGTAAGCATCGACCTTGGCAATTAAAGGTGTTGTTTTACGTTGGTGAGAAACTTGAAATTGCGTTGGAACTTGAGCGATTTATAAAGCGACAGAAAAGCAGAAATTTTATTGAACGATTTATTGATGAAAATGTGGTATTAAGTGGGAAGCTAGCTCAGTTGGTAAGAGTCCCGCAGCTGCGGGATTAATCAGGGGGGCTCTGGTTCAAGTCCAGAAGGGAGAGCTAAATAGGCAAGGGTTTCAGTAAATTAAAGTTGAAACCCTTTTTTTGTTTGCATAATATTTGCATAAAAAGTGGTCGTATTTAAGTCTTTTTTCAATTTGATTGTAAATAGATTAAATACGGATTGTATCGTCTTAAAATTAACTGTAGTGCTTCATGCACCGACAGGATCGCCTGAATAAATTGAAATTTGGAATGACTATTCAGAAATTTTGTATTTAAAACTTCTCTGTAAAAACATAAAACCCGCGATTGTGCGCGGGTTTAAATGAGTGATCTTTAATGAGTGAAGATTAAATTAAAATAAGAAATTAATACCTAGGTAAACCGCATAGGTTTCAATATTTGTTTTGCCAAGTATATAATATGAATTGTTTGAATTACTCGAATTTGAATTAGCAATATTAAACAATCCATAAACACCTCTGAATCCCATGGCTAGTCGGAACGTTTTGTTAGGATTCAATCCAAAGTCAATACCAGCGCCATACGCAAAACCAAAATCGCTCTTTTTAACTGCTAATACTGCCTGTACGCTATCACTTCCAGTAGATGACAATTTACTTCCAACACTAAAACCTACTTGTGGTCCTAGTACAATATTCGCATTGACAGAATTTGATCGACCCGTATTGATAGAAAGTAAAACTGGAATATTTAAATAACGTAAATTAATTTTATTTACAGAATTAGATAAAACATATTTTTGAGAAAGTGAATTATACATAACCTCGCCTTGTATTCCTAAATGCTCTGTGATGCTATAACCAGCTACCCCGCCAATACCAAAACCCAAAACCGCCTGACTTTGATACGAACCACCTGAACTTGTTTGAATTTTCATTGCAGTTACAGTTGGCATCAATCTAAAACCTAGCATTGCTTTTGGTTGTGCAAAACTGAAATAAGTACTGACTATTAAAAGGACTATAGTCATTAAATAGGTTAGTATGGTTGATGAGATTTTTTTCATGATATAAATGATAATTATTATAGTACAAAGGTCTAAATCATATACATCAATTGCTTTACATAATCATGTTTGAAATTTACATAATTCAATGAATTTTTAATAAGGACTCCCATGCTATTTCAATTCCAATTGTTATATAACATCATGACCCTATGCCATAAAATCAAAACTTGTAATTTCTAAACAGAATTTTGTAACAATAAAATTTAGTTCGTATTAGACCTTTGCATTAGAATTATTAACCCGTTAGATTATGATACAAAGTATTTTCAATACCATTTACTCTCAAAAGACAAAATTATTACTTATAGTATTATTCATTTCGTTTATTAGTACAAGTGCTCAACAAAACAAGTCATCAGAACGTTATGGACGTACATTCAATATTGGAATTGGTATCGGGTACTATAATTATATTAATAATCCTTTGCCCGTTGCAATTATCAATTATGAGATTGATATTGTAAGAAATTTTACCCTGGCTCCTTTCATAGGCTTTTATTCATATCGAAATGATAAATATGGATATAATTATAATCCAAATGGTTATACATTTCGTGAAACTGTTGCGCCTATTGGTATAAAAGGATCTTACTATTTTGATCAGTTGTTTAAAGCAGGTAAAAAATGGGATTTTTATGCCGCAGGTTCCGCAGCCTTTGTAATTCGTAGAGTAACTTGGGATAAAGATTATTATGGCTCGCATAATGTATATAAAAATCCAACTCCAATTAGTTTAATCGCACATATTGGTGGAGAATATCATCTGACAAGTAAAGTTGGATTCTTTTTAGATATTTCTACCGGTGTATCTACTGCCGGAGTTGCTTTTCATCTAAACTAGTTTATTATCGTTCACATAAAATTTATTCACTACTAATTTGTCATTCTCATGAAACGCTATTTTTTCAATCCCTCTCTTATCGTCTTTGTTTTTAGTTTCACACTTGCATGTAATTCAACTAAATTAGTAAGTCAATGGCAAGCGCCAAAAACCAATGTTAAGATGGAAAAATTGACAAAGGTATTGGTTATCGCTTTTTTGAAAAGTGAAACCAATCGAAGAACAGCAGAAGATCAAATGGCTGGTTACTTGCAGGGAAAAGGAATTGAATCATACAAATATTTAGATGCTGATTTTAACAGAAAGAACGATAAAGCATGGCAAAAGCAAATTAAAGCTGATGGTTTTGATGGCGCTATTATTATGCGATTAGTTGATATGGAAAAGGACACAGTTTTTCGACCAGGAACTTTTAGTACATCTTACCCTGATTACTATAGAAATTTTGATGGATTTTATTCTCGAAATTTCGAATTGTATAATACACCCAATCTATACAGTCTTACACGAACCTATACTGTTGAAACCAATGTTTATTCAATTAAAGAAGACAAAATTATTTGGAGTGGCATTACCCGAAGTGTTGGACCCGATGGGGTTGATAAGATGACTGCTGAAATTTCAAAGGCAGTTTATAAGAAAATGAAGAAGGAAGGATTTCTTGTCAAATAATAGCATTAGCGTTTATAAAATAGTCAGTATTGCTAATACAAATGCTAAAAGGTCGATGTATAAGTAATGAAGTGAAATAAATATTCTCTCGGTATAATATCACGCAAAGATTTTTTAAAAAATAAAATAGTTAAAATGAAATTAGAAAATAAAATAGTTTTTATAACCGGCGCCCTATCAGGAATTGGAAAGGCTTGCGCAATTTTAGCCGCTAAAGAAGGGGCGATCATCGTAGCAGTAGATTTGAGAAATGAAGGCTCCGATTTATCATTTGAAGATATATTAAAGGTGAATCAAAAAGCCATTTTTATCGATTGCAATGTTGCTAGTTTTGAACAAGTGAAAGAAGCCGTTGAAAAAACAGTATCAGTTTTTGGCAATATTGATATTGCTTTAAATAATGCGGGTATTGGTGGTGTCTCAAACAAAGTGGCAGATATGAGTGAAGACGAATGGTTGAAAGTAATTGCTGTAAACTTAAATGGTGTTTTTAATTGTATGAAACATCAATTAACCCAAATGGCAAAACAAAAACAGGGTGTCATTATCAACATGTCATCTATATTAGGTAAGGTTGGATTTGCAACCTCATCGCACTATGTAGCAGCTAAACATGGTGTGATTGGTTTAACGCAAACGGCTGCCTTAGAATATGCAACGGTAGGTATTCGTGTAAATGCGATTTGTCCAGGCTTTATTGAAACACCTCTTCTAACAAATGCAGGCATCAACGAAAATCCAGCAATGAAACAACTCATTATTGATTTACATCCAATGAAAAGATTAGGAACTTCAGAAGAAATTGCGTCAGCCTTTTTATTCTTAGCTAGCGATGAAAGTTCATTTATAACAGGTACTGCATTAGAAGTTGATGGAGGTTATTTAATGCAATAACTTAATGCCAGCATCAAGTGTGAAATCTGTAACATTCATATGTAATTGTATAATGTGATTTAGGCATTTGACTACGATCTTTGTATAAGAATAATCAAATGAATGGCATATAGTTGAGTATAATTTATAATGATATGAAAGGCGAGTGGGAATTACAAAAAGAAAAATTGAAATTAAAATTTGCATCGCTAAGAGATAATGACCTCCTATTTACTGATATTAAATTTGAAGAAATGATGGAGCGTTTAAGAATAAAATTAGGGATTACAAAAGAAGAATTACAAGCAATTATTTCTGAATCTTAATTCTCGTTTTGATGCTCAAGTATCATTCATCAATTAATTCTAAATGATAAAAATTTGATATTTAAAACTAAAAAAATAAATCATGGGAAACTTACTTTATATCGTAGCTGTTGTGCTAATCATTCTTTGGGCTGTTGGATACTTCGCTTTTAGTGCGAGTTCAGTTATTCATATCTTATTAGTAATTGCACTTATATCGTTGCTATTACGTATAATACAAGGAGATAAAATTATCAAGTAAAAAATAAAAACAAATATTATGAAATCAGGAAAAGTGGTATTAGGATTGCTTGCAGGAATAGCAACAGGTGCCTTATTAGGAATTTTATTTGCACCCCACAGTGGCGCAAAAACACGTAAGCGTTTATTAACCAAAGGTGAAGGTTATGCAGATGCGATGAAAGACAAATTCGGTGAGTATATTGATACCTTGAAAGACGGTTATCAAGATATGAAGGATGATGCAGTTGAGATGGCATCAAAATAGTTTGACAAAAATATCTTTGAATCATCTTATATAGAAAGAGTATCATCTTGATTTTTATAAATAAGGCCATCAACATTTTTAAGAAAGTTTATAGCGCATTTGAAAATACACAATGGTATTATACTGATGCATGATGAATAGATCAATGAATAAATGTTGTGGTATAACAAATAAAAATAGACATGATCAATTCAATTTTATTATAAGAATGACAAATTAAGCTTGACCAGCATGAGCAATGTGTAGAAGGTAATTCAATGAATCCAAAATCGATCAATAATTTGGGTCCTATATCAAATCATTATGACAGAAACAAATTCACAAATCGATCAATTATTACAAAAAGCGGAGGCTTGTGGTAAAACGACTTTAGAACTTTACAAATTGAAAGGAGTAGCCAGCCTATCTAAAGTGATTGCGAGTTATGCCTTGTCAATCATTATTGGTATTTGCTTGTTTATTGCATTAATATTTTTAAGTGTGGGTGCAGCTTTTTGGATTGGCGATGCCATGTCAAACACTTCGAATGGATTTATTATTGTTTCTTTTTTTTATGTGGTGTTAACATTTTTGATTTATCAGTTTGGTACAACATCTATCAAACGTGCCGCTCGAAATGCCATCATCTCAATTTTACTTAAAAGCAATTAGTATGATTATTAATAATGAAGCAGATCTAGAGACAGCTATTTTGAAATTAGAATTAAAACAGGCTGAAGAATTAAACGAATTGAAATTGTATACGCGAGAATTATCTGCTCAATTAAATCCAATGAATATTATCAATCAAACGATTGATGGAATAAGTTCGTATCCAGATCTAAAACAAAATCTTGTTTCCTTTGCAAAAGAGAAACTAATTGGCTTTGTACTAGATAGGTATATGGGTTTAAGATCGAAAGGGAAATTGATGAATGTACTCGGATCTGCTTTAAAGTTTACATTGAATCAGTTTGTATTAAAACGAAAGTAGTTTTGTTCGGTAAAGTTTTTATAGCTTAAATCTTGTTAACATCAGCTGTTAAAAAAGTGTAGGTTCAAGATAAATTTTTCCATCACTTTATTGCCATACATAATCAAAAAATAACATTACAATTATTACGAAATAACCATTTACAATAAGATTTAGTAACCTACCCAAGTTTTGCGCTATGTAAAATTTGGGTTTACTATTTTACACCTTTCTTCCGTTCTGAACTATATTTTTAAACTACATTTACAATTCAATTTTATTTTCGCGTTTATGCTCCATAAAACTATTTTATCAGTCGGTTTGTTGTTTGTTTTTAGTTGTTCGAGTCAGAAGCATGAAGAAAAGGGAGGCGTTAAAAAGCAACCACCTGCGCTTGTTGATGTGGTAGTAGCCGGCACTCAGCCAGTACAGCATAGTATAGAAGTGAATGGTAGTATTCTTGCAAATGAAACGCTTGAAATTCATCCTGAAGTAAGCGGTCGCCTTACCTATTTAAATGTGCCTGATGGAGGCAAGGTAGCTGCTGGACAAGTACTTGCACGTATCAATGATGCTGAGTTGAATGCACAATTGTCTAAAAGTAAAGTGCAGCTAGCATTAGCAACCAAAACTGAAAAGCGACTACATCAACTAATCGAAATGAATGGTATTAATCAGGCTGATTATGATATTGCCTTGAATAATGTAAATAACATTAAAGCAGATATTGAATTAATTCAAGCACAATTGAGCAAAACAATCGTTCGAGCCCCATTTAGTGGTGTCTTAGGTTTGAGGATGACAAGTCCCGGAGCTTATGTTACACCTACAACTGTTTTGGCAACATTGCAACAAGTTAATCAAGTGAAGGTTGATTTTAGTCTACCCGATTTATATGCCACTTCTGTTAAAAAAGGAAGTATAGTTAATATTATCACCAATCAAGATGAATTACATAATGCCATCATAACCGCTATTGAGCCAGAAATAAACACCTCTACACGTAATATTAAAGTTCGAGCTCTTTTGAAAGGCGGTGTCTTACAACCAGGTTCGTTTGTAAAAGTGAAAATCGATTTAAGTGATGCAACCGAAAAAATTATTATGCCAACGAATGCCATCATACCCGATGCCGATTCAAAAAAATTAATTGTTGTTAAAGAGGGGAAGGGCGTTTTTACCAAAGTTGAAACTGGCATGCGAAATGCCGCTGGTATAGAGATTTTAAGTGGTTTAAACATTGGTGATAGTGTTGTGGTAACAGGGGTGTTGTTTGTAAAACCCAATAGCGCAGTTAAAATAAAAAGTGTAAAAAATATTGAAGAGCTTATAAATACGCAATAAGAATAATTAATCAAACAGCTGCATTCGCAAATAAATGAATATATCCGAACTTTCTATAAATCGTCCTATACTAGCAACAGTACTTAATATTTTAATTGTACTATTTGGTATTGTAGGATATTATTTTTTAGCGGTTCGCGAGTATCCAGCGATCGATCCGCCAACAATAACAGTAAGTACTTTATATACAGGTGCTAAAGCAGATATCATTGAAAGTCAGATTACAGAACCACTAGAAAAAGTAATCAATGGTATTCCCGGAATTAAAAGTATTACTTCTTCAAGTTCTGTTGGTAAAAGTAATATCACTGTTGAATTTAATGTGGGTGCAAATCTAGAAGCCTCAGCCAATGATGTACGTGATAAAGTTGGACAAGCATCACGAAATTTACCGCAGGATATTGATGCACCTCCAGTAGTTACCAAGAGTGATGCAAATAGTGATTTTATAATTCTAGTTGCTGTTCAAAGTCATACCAAAGGATTGATGCAATTAAGTGATTATGCTGAGAATGTATTACAACAAAAATTACAAACAATACCAGAAGTAAGTGCAGTTAACATATTAGGACAAAAGAAACCTTCGATGCGTATTTGGATAGATCCTGATAAAATGAATGCCTACAATATCGCCTTTAGTGATATTAGCACTTCATTAAATAGAGAGAATATTGAAGTGCCATCAGGTAAAATTTCTGGAAAAACAACTGAACTCACGATTAATGTACTTGGGAAATTAGTATCGGAAGAAGATTTTAGTCAACTAATATTGCGAGAAGATGCAACAGGTATCATTCGATTGGGTGATGTAGCAAAAGTTGAAATTGGTCCAGAAAATGATGAATTTAGTTGGAAATTAAATGGTGTAAATGCAGTTGGACTTTCAATAATACCACAACCAGGTGCCAACTATATCAAAATTGCGAATGAGTTTTATAAACGATTAGACGAAATTAAGAAGAATGAAAAAGGTGATTTTGAGTTAACTACCTTGATTGATAATACAGCCAATGTTCGAAAAAGTATTTATGAAGTGGCCGAAACATTATTAATTTCATTTAGCTTAGTTGTATTGGTGATTTTCTTTTTCTTCCGAAATATTTTAATCGCTATACGTCCTTTAATCGATATCCCGATTTCACTCATTGCCACATTTTTCATCATGTATTTGGCTGGATTTAGTATTAATATATTAACCTTATTGGCTATCGTTTTGGCAACAGGTTTGGTGGTAGATGATGGGATTGTGGTTACCGAAAATATATTTAGAAAATTAGAAGAAGGTATGGGCATACGTGAAGCTGCTTTGAAGGGGAGTAAAGAAATATTTTTTGCTGTATTATCTACTTCAATAACTTTGGCTGTCGTGTTTTTGCCAGTCGTGTTTTTACAAGGTTTTGTTGGAAGTTTATTCAGAGAATTCGGTATAGTTGTAGCATCAGCCGTTTTAATTTCAGCATTTGTCTCTCTCACTATTACGCCTGTATTAAATATTTTTTTAAACAGAAAAAATGCAAGTCACGGTAAATTTTACGATAAAACTGAACCTTTTTTTAGAGGCATGGAAGATGGTTATCGTCGACTTTTAAATTCATTTGTTAGAGTGAGATGGATGGCTTGGGTAATTATTTTAGTTTGTTCAGGATTGATGTTTTTTTTGTTTAATAATTTGCAAAGCGAATTAGCACCTATGGAAGATAAAGGTTCAATTCGATTTCAAATGACTGGTCCTGAAGGTTCGAGTTACGGATACATGGTTGGGGTAGGCGATCAAATATTAAATTATTTAAACGACTCAGTTCCCGAACGCGAATTTGTATTTGCCGCCATACCTAGTTTTGGAGGTACAGGTTTAAATACAGGTATAGCACGTTTAGCATTAGTGCCTGCTGAAAATCGGTCGAGATCACAGGATGAGATTGCGAAAGATTTGACAAAGAAAATGACTCGCTTTAATCAAGTAAGAGCATCTGCTGTTCAAGAGCAAACCATATCCGTTGGTCTTGGATCAAGAGGCGCATTGCCGATTCAATTTATTTTGCAAAATTTAGATTTCGAAAAACTAAAAGCAATTATTCCTAAGTTTTTAGAAGAAGCCCGAAAAGATAATACTTTTGTTACGCAAACTGTTGATGTGAATTTGAAATTCAACAAGCCTGAATTACAATTAACCATCGATCGAATTAAAGCAAAGGATATGGGCTTGAGTATTACAGATATCGCCAATGTGGTTCAAAGTGCATTTAGCGGCCGACGTTTAGCCTATTTTATCAGCAACGGTAAACAATATCAAGTGATTTCGCAGGTGAAGTATAAGGATAGACAAGCGCCAAATGATATTTCTAATTTGTATGTTCGCAATGCACAAGGCGATAATATTCCACTCTCAGCAGTGGTTGATATTAAAGAAAATTCTAGTCCCTCGACATTGTTCCATTATAATCGATTTAAATCTGCAACCATACAAGCTGCTGTAGCCGAAGGCAAAACAATAGGTGATGGTGTAAAGGCAATGGAAGAAATTGCAAAACGTGTTTTAGACAATTCATTTCAAACCGCTTTAAGTGGCGCTTCAAGAGATTATGCTGAAAGTAGCAGTAATACCAATTTTGCTTTTTTATTGGCTTTGATTTTAATTTATTTAGTATTGGCAGCTCAGTTCGAAAGTTTTAAAGATCCATTTACAATTATGCTAACAGTACCTTTAGCCTTAGCAGGTGCATTATTAAGTCTGTGGCTTTTTGGACAAACAATCAATATTTTTTCACAAATTGGGATGATCATGTTAATTGGTTTGGTGACCAAAAACGGTATATTAATTGTTGAATTTGCCAACCAAAAACGTGAACAAGGTATTGAGAAGAAACAAGCCGTTTTAGAGGCTGCTCAGCAACGTCTACGACCAATTTTAATGACGAGTTTGGCAACCGCTTTCGGCGCTTTGCCAATTGCAATGAGTATAGGGGCAGCAAGCACAAGTCGTATTCCGTTAGGTATTGTTATTGTTGGAGGCATCATGTTTTCGTTGGTTTTAACCTTATTTGTTATTCCTGCTGTCTATACCTATATCAGTTCAACACATAAACCAAATGAAGAATGATGAAATTAAAATGGATATGTTTATTGGTTATTTTAGTTTGTTTTATTCAAATTACAAATGCGCAAAAATTAACCTTGCAAGAAGCAATTGATTTAGGTTTAAAGAATAATTTTGATATTCAACTCTCAAGAAACGATGTTGAAATTTCTAAATTAAATAATTCATTCGGTATGGCTGGTGGTTTGCCCATTGTAGTCGGTACAGCAAACGACCAAGAGAGTATAATCAATATCCACCAGAAATTAAATTCTGGGGTTGATATTAAACGGAATGCAGTTACATCAAATGCACTCAATGCAAATATCGCAGGAAGTATAGTGCTTTTTAATGGCTATCGAATTAAGGCAACTCAACAAAAACTAAATGCACTTCAAAAACAAACCGAAGCATCTTTAAATGCTGATATTTTGACGTTGGTTCAAAATGTTATGGTGAGTTATTATGGTATCGTTAAACAGCAAAATTTTATTGAAGCTTTGCAACAAAGTATCGCACTCTCTGAAAACCAATTGTCGCTAGTAAAATTAAAGCAACAAATAGGTTTAGCAAATAATGCAGATTTGTTTCAATCGCAAATTGATTTAAATACACGAATGCAAGAAATGCAACAGCAACAATTATTTATGATTCAAGCCAAATCAGATCTAGCTAATTTACTGAATCTTGCTACTACCTCTGAAATTGAAATCAATGATAGTATTGTGAATGAAGACCCTTTAGAATATAATGAAGTATTGTCAAGCATTGAGCAAAACCCACTTTTGATTTCTTTGTCACAACAAATTAAAGTGAATGAGCTAATCGAAAAGGAAATTGCTTCACAACGTAAATTTAGCTTGCGTGCTAATGCTGGATTAAACTTATCTAATAATAAATCAGGCGCCGGACAAGTTCTACTCAATCAATCTTATGGTCCTTATGTAGGATTAAATTTATCAGTTCCAATTTATAATGGTGGGATTAACAAAAGACAAACCTCAATTGCAAAGGTGAATACACAACAAGCAACTTTGACAAAGGAACAAATTTTGGCATCCTATAAAACTTCGGTTCTTAAACTTTATCAAACCTATGCTTCTAGTGCTGAACAATTAAATACGCAAAAAAATTCTTTTCAATTGGCAAAGCAATTGGTCGATTTAAGTACGAAGAGATTTGAATTGGGGGCTGCAACTATTCTTGAATTAAGAGAAGCGCAAAAAAGTTTTGAAGATGCTGCATATCAACTAGTCTCATTAAAGTATACTCTTAAATTAGCCGAAATTGAATTAAAGAAAATTAGTAATAAATTGAAATATTAGATATGAACAATATGGCTTTTTCATTTTGATACAATTAATTTTATAGTTAGCACTAAAGTCGCAATAGAGTATAAGTTATTTTACATTTGGTTTGATATGGTAATTGTTATGGGTGTAAAGAGAATACAAAACCCTCAATATTTGATTCAAGTATAGGAAAGTCAAGTAAATCAGTATTGCCATCGCCGTTTAAATCACTTGGTAAATAGCATGAATCAAAATTATTAATACGTGATTCAATTTCAGCAGCATCAAGTAAATCAATATTTTCATCCTGATTTAAATCACCGCTATACAAAGCAAATATTCCAGGCTCAACTTCTTTCATATTATTTCCATATGCCTTTGCAGATGAATTACTAAAATTATAGTATGTAGGATTCACACTTAAAACGATCGGATTGGCCGACCAAGTTTCGAGTGTATTATAATGTTTTAAAACAAGATAGAATGATCCAATTATACCCGGAAAATAACATACAGAAGTTCCATTGATATTTAATTGGCTTTTAATAACCGCTACAACTGAATCTGTTTGATTTGAATCTCTTAGTTCTACAATAATTGAATCTGTTATAGCATTATTATTTCCTAAACCATGATTTTTTAAATTGGGAGTCATCAATCCGTTAGTAAGGTAATAGCCTTCTAAAAAAGCAGTGAGAATAAGTGTGTTAGCGCAATTACTGACATTAACTATTGCTGAGGCTATATTTCCACTATCGCAGAATGTACCTCCAGCTTTAAATGCTTTCACTGAATAAATTCCTGACATTGAATTCGTGGCATTCATAATTTGAATGGTCGTACCACTTCCTATAAATCCATTTGGGCCTGTCCATTTGTACCCAATAGCATTGGGTATTGGATCAATAGAAAGCTGAATCATTTCATTGTAACAATATTGGGTTGCTCCTGAAATGATTGGTGTAGCTAAAACTGGAGAAGTACAATTGATAGTATCATTATCCAAAATATTGCCATTCGCATAAGTATGTTGCATAACAACCGGAATTCCTAATCCAACAATTTCAGCTCCAGATAATTGAATGATATAACTTTCTAATCCTTCTATCACTGCGTTATCTAAAATATTAATGGAAATATATTTATTTGTTTCGCCAGGTAAAAAAGTGATGGTGCATGAAGCCGGAATATAATCTAATCCTTCTTGAGCTGAAATATCGGCTGTTGCATAATTCACAGCTACAGGATAAATTTGTGGTGGCGTTAAAGTCAATGAAAATATTTGTGTTCCATTATTTTCAGGAACCGATGGCGGTTGAATTATATCTATTATAGGATCATCATTAATTATATTACCACCTGCAGCACCAGGTATAGTAATTGACATGGGTAATGAAGTATTTGAATTGTGCGCATTGCTTAAATTCATATAGTAAATTTCATTGAATTCATAGGTATAATCGTTCAGTATGGTTACAGAAATAGTTTTTAAAGTATCTCCGGGTAGAAAAGTAAGTGTGCCTGATACTCCAATATAATCAGTTCCCGCAAAGGCACTATTGTTAACTGTATTATAGCTAACTTGCGTTGTATAGGTTTGGGGACTTGAAAGTTTTACAATAAAGGTTTGAGTGCCCCCGTATTCCGCCACAGATGGTGGTGCAATGATATTAATTGTAGGATCGTCATTTAAAATATTGCCGGTTGGAAGTGTACCAATGATAGTCACTGGAAGAGACAGATTAGCATTTTGGGCATTACTAAGTACAAGATAATAAAACTCAGACGGCTCGTATAAGTAATCATTTAAAAGAATAACAGAAACAGTTTTAATTGTTTCACCAGGCGAAAAAAGGATGTCCCCAGAGGTTGATTGATAATCACTGCCTGAAATGCCACTTCCATTTTGAGTCGCGTAATGCAATGATACAGCATAACTAACCGCATTAGAAAGTATAATATTAAAGATTTGCACACCAGCATTTTCAGATACATTCAAAACACTAGAATTTATGTATGGATCTTCATTTGTTATAGTTGGAGCAATTTGTGTTGAGCCAATTGACATTGGTAACGACAAATCAGCATTTTGGGCATTACTTAGTATAAATGTATAAGCCTCATTTGATTCATATAAATAATCGTTGATAATGTTTACACTAACCGTCTTACTTGTTTCGCCTGGAGCAAATACCAATATGCCACTAGTTGAAACATAATCACTGCCACTTAAAGCCGAATTATTGGAAGTGGTGTATTGAACACTAACCGAATAGGTTTGAGCCGATGACAATTGAATATTTATGTTTTGAATACCATCACTTTCAGAAACATTTGCCGGGTTTGTCATGGTTACTAAAGGATCATCATTGAGTATAGTAGCCATCACATTTGATATGTTCAATGTCATGGGTGAATTTAAATCTGCATTTTTAGGATTTGAAAGAAAGAAAGAATAGGATTCTGATCCTTCATAAAGATAGTCATTAAGAATATTGACTTGAATTGTTTTGGTGATTTCTCCTGGTGCAAATATAAGTGTATCTGTTACGCCATTATAATCGCTTCCACTCATTGCCGAAATATTTGTAGTGGTATATTGAACTGATACATGATAACTCACAGGACTTGATAAAGCAATAGTAAATATTTGAACTGAATTATTTTCGGTTACAGTGGTAGGATTTGAAATGGATATGAGTGGATCATCATTTATTATAGAACCGATTGCCGTTGTGCTCGAAAAACTCATCGGTAATAATAAAATTGCCTCTTGCGCATTGCTTAAAGTGAGATTATAACTTTCATTACCATCATATAAAAAATCGTTGATAATTTGAATTGTAATGGTCTTCGTAGTTTCGCCAGGTGCAAATAATAAGGTGCCTACGTTCGAAATATAATCAAGTCCCGCAATAGCAGTAAAATTAGAAGTTGAATAACTTACAAAAATGGGATAAGCTTGAGGAGATGAAATAGTGACTGTAAAATTTTGTATGCCAGCAGTTTCTGATACAGGAGTCGCATTGACAATTGAAATTAGGGGGTCGTCATTATTAATTAAACATGAGCGATTCGATTGCCCTATTGTAGCGCCAATTGGCGTATTTATATTTAAAAAGAAAGTTTCATTTGATTCATATAAATAGTCATTGATAATATTAATATTGATTGTCTTTGAAATTTCTCCAGGAAGAAAAACGAGTATTCCACTATTACTCAAATAATCTGAAGGAGAAGTAGCGCCATTATTTACAGTTGTATAATTTACAGTGATTGTGTTTGCCGAAACACTTGATAAATTAACTACAAAGCTTGCACTGCCATCGTTTTCAAATACTGTAATATTTGAATTTATATTAATTACTTGAGCTCCAACCTGGGTATTTGAGAGTAAAATTAAAAAAAGTAGATTCAATGAAAATTTTAGTAAGTACTTATAAATTTGACTCATCAGATATTGGTTTAGGGAAATTTAGATCAGTACGTAAAAGTAGATATTCTTTGAAAACTATTTCAATAAATCTAAGCATTCTAAAATTAGAGTCTGATCAATTCATAAACGGTATTACTTTTGCCGAATGAAAATCATGCTTGCACAACAAAATTATCATATCGGTAATTTTGAATCAAATACTCAAAAAATAATTGAAGCCATTCAAGATGCCAAAAACAAAAATGCTGACTTGGTTGTGTTTTCCGAACTCAGTATTTGCGGCTATCCACCACGTGATTTTTTAGAGTTTAGCGATTTTATTGAAAGATGTCATTTAGCCATTTCAGAAATTAATAAACATACTCAAAATATTGGTGTATTAATTGGATGTCCATCTATTAATGATAAAAAAGAAGGTAAGGATTTATTTAATAGTGCTTATCTCCTATATAATCATGAAGTTGTTGATATCATTCACAAAACCCTTTTGCCAACCTACGATATATTTGATGAGTATCGATATTTTGAACCTTCCTATCATTGGCATGTGATGAATTTTAAAGGAAAAAAATTGGCGGTTACAGTTTGTGAAGATATTTGGAATTTAGGCGATAACCCATTGTATCGAATTTGTCCAATGGATGAGTTGATTAAAGAAGGTCCAGATATGATGATTAATTTGAGTGCTTCTCCATTTGATTACACTCATATTGAAGATCGAAAAGCAATTATTAAAGCCAATGTAACAAAGTATAAAATTCCTATGTTGTATTGTAATGCAGTGGGTTCGCAAACCGAAATTGTATTCGATGGAGGATCTTTAGTGTTTGATAAAGAAGCCAATTTAATTCATGAAGGAAAGTATTTTGAAGAAGATGATATCATGATCAATTTACATGATAATGGCAGTATTGAAGATTTAATTATAGCGCCCCATCATCAAATATCTGATCAAGAACTTAACCCAACAGTGTATGATGCGCATTTAAATACACAACGTATTTTTGATGCGATTGTATTGGGCGTGAAAGATTATTTTTCTAAAATGGGTTTTAAAAAGGCAATTCTTGGAAGCAGTGGAGGTATTGATTCGGCAGTTACTTTGGCCATTGCCTGCGATGCTTTAGGTTGCGAAAATGTTCAGGCACTTTTAATGCCATCTCAATTTTCAACCGGACATTCAGTAAGTGATGCAGAAACCTTATCAAAAAATTTAAATAATCCCTATCAAATTATTGCCATCAAACCCATATTTGATGCATTTATGACGCAACTTGATCCACTTTATAAAGATCTCCCTTTTAATGTGGCCGAAGAAAATATTCAAGCTCGAACACGCGGTAATTTATTAATGGCTGTAGCTAATAAATTTGGATCTATTTTGTTGAATACAACCAATAAAAGTGAATGTGCTACCGGTTATGGTACACTGTATGGAGATATGGCTGGTGGTATTGCTGTACTTGGCGATGTGTATAAAATGCAGGTATATGCATTGGCAAATTATATTAATCGAAACGGAGAAATTATACCTCAAAATATAATTGATAAAGCCCCTTCAGCCGAATTAAGACCCAATCAAAAAGATAGCGATTCATTACCTGATTATAGAATTTTAGATGCCATCTTATATCAATACATTGAACGTCGACAAGGCCCACGTGAAATAATTGCGCTTGGTTTTGAAAAAGCAATTGTTGATAGAACTTTAAAGCTTGTGAACACAAACGAGTACAAACGAAATCAATTTTGTCCAATTATTCGTATCTCACCAAAGGCTTTTGGTGTAGGACGAAGAATGCCTATCGTGGGAAAATATCTATCATAAAATTTTACTGAATAGAATATTTCCAATCGATTTATTTTGAACTCGTGTTAAACCCAAATTACGCGATAGGCTTTGACAAAGGAAAAGACTAGCGTGTTAGTTGAGGTTATCCCGATTTAGTAATTGTTTTATCATTTGATAAAATGTTAAATTACAATTACTTTATCGTTTCAGTATTTCTAATGCTGAATCTGGGTTAAAATTGCATTTTATTTCCGAAAGATAAATCACCTGCATCACCAAGTCCTGGTACAATATATCCTTTGGCTGTTAATTCTTCATCGATATCTGCTGCCCAAATTGTAAATTCAGGATAACGATGCCGAACAGCATCAATACCTTCAGTGCAAGCAATCGCAACCACAATATGCACTTCTGATGGTTGTCCATATTCATGCAATTCTTCAAGTGCCATAATGAGCGATGCACCTGTGGCCAACATCGGGTCGGCTAATATCAAGGTTCTGCCTTCGAGATTAGGGCAGGTTACATAACCCTGGTTGATTTGAAAACTATCATCAATCGTACTATGCTTACGATAAGCTGCTACAAAGGCACTATCGGCTTTATCAAAATAGTTGAGCATACCCTGATACAAAGGCACGCCGGCACGAAGTATAGTGCCAATCACCGGTTGTGCAGCAAGTTCTTTTGAATTATATAAACCTAAAGGGGTTTCAATTTCTTTTTCAATAAATGACATTGATTTACTGATTTCATACGCAGCTATTTCGCCAATACGCTCCATATTTCTACGAAAACGCATACGGTCGTTTTGAACCTCAATATTCCGAAGTTCATTAATCCAAATATTTACGAGTGAATTGGTTTTTGCTAAATGATGTAACATTTTATAAAAGTAATTCGTTTTAAGAATTTATAAAAATTATATCACTATTGATTGGTAGATTTATTCAGATGGATCTAATTGATAAATAATACCAATTGTAATTTAAAGATGGTCCAAAGGACTTCTTTAAATTTTACAATGGTTAATGCCGATATAACAAAATTGTTGTACAATTTATTGGACTACTTATTTTGTATAATCGGTATAAATTATTTTTCAGCCATTTTCTCATTCATTTTCACTTTCGTCATTTCTAATTAGTCCGTCAATACAATTGTGAGTCTGTATAGAAAGTTTGATTTCAAGGCGCAAGAAGCGTTGAAATTCAGGAGTTGACTAAGGTCAATGACTGGATTTTGATGCGAATGCAACGAAGAAAACGGACTTTATTGACAGACTCTAATTATCTTCGCGCAATGGTTTATCATGTAATTGGCACTATGAGTGGAAGTTCGATGGACGGCTTAGATATAGCCTATTGTTCCTTCGAAGAAATAGGCGGAAAATGGAGTTTCACAATCAAACACGCAATTTGTTACCCTTTTGATGACCAATGGAAACAAACCCTTGCGTCAATTACTACATTGCCAGCTAAACAATTATTATTAACACACGCGGCTTTTGGTCATTGGATGGGACATGCTATCCAAAACTTTATTGAACAATTTGGCCTCGAGCATAAAGTACATCTGATTGCATCGCACGGTCATACGGTTTTTCATGAACCTAAACTTGGAATGACATTTCAAATGGGCGATGGAGCCGCTATTGCTTCTATTAATAAACTTCCTGTTGTTTCTGATTTGCGAAACATGGATATCGCCTTAGGTGGACAAGGTGCTCCTATTGTGCCAATTGGTGAAAAATTATTGTTCAATCAATATCGCTATTTTTTAAACCTCGGAGGCATTTGCAATATAACAATCGCTCACGAAGATAAACATCTCGCATTTGATATTTGTGCAGCGAATCGTGTGCTGAATTTACTGATGTTAGAGCTGAACTTATCGTATGATGAGAATGGCAACGAAGCGCGAAAAGGTCAATTGAACAATGAGCTGCTTTCATCACTCAATCTTTTAGATTATTATCAACAACCTTTTCCTAAATCACTCTCCAATGAGTTTGGAACAGAAACAATTTTGACTTTAATTCAATCCTATTCAATTCCTGTTCATGATAAATTGCATACGATGTGTATTCATATTGCACAACAAATAAAATCATCCTTAGCAAGATTTCAACAAAATGAACCATCAAAATTATTAGTGACGGGGGGCGGTGCATTCAATACTTTTTTAGTTGAGTGTATAACAAACGAATTGGCTGCACTGCAAGTAGAAGTCGTAATTCCAAGTAACGAATTAGTAGAATATAAAGAGGCTTTAGTGATGGCGCTCATAGGCGTTTTACGTTGGCGTGAAGAAGAAAATGTATTATCATCTGTAACAGGTGCTTCGCGAAGCAGCGTTGGTGGTGCTTTATGGATGGGACAGGATTAAAAGGCACGAAAGGTCTATAAATCAATTCTTTTTAGAAATACAACAAGTATTTTTTAAGTTTTAATTTGGGCGGCACACATGCTTTCGCTACAAGTCCGTCCATGTCAAAGCCCATGGTACGGGCTTTTCGCTACAATCATTGCCGCAATACACCGCTTAACCTGAATCATTTTCTGATTAAAATCATAAAAAAGGAAACTTTAATCTTCACATTATTTCTCATCTTTGCATTCTTAAAATTTACACTTATGAACGAGCAAATTCGTCAACTTCAACCTTCCGCTTTATGGAATCATTTCGCAGATTTAAATGCTGTACCACGACCTTCAAAAAAGGAAGAACGTGTAATTGCTTTTATAAAATCATTTGGCGAACAATTACAATTACCAACTTATGTTGACGAAGTAGGAAACGTCATCATTAAAAAACCTGCCACTAAAGGTATGGAATATAAAACGACCATCGTTTTGCAAAGTCATCTTGATATGGTGCATCAAAAAAATAACGATACAATTTTTGATTTTAATACACAAGGAATTGAGATGATGGTTGATGGCGATTGGGTAAAGGCAAATGGTACTACGTTAGGTGCTGATAATGGAATAGGCGTTGCTTCTATTATGACCTTATTGGCTTCAAATGATATTCCTCATCCTCCACTTGAAGCATTATTTACTATTGATGAAGAAACGGGCATGACAGGAGCACTTGCTTTACAAGGCGGATTATTAGATGGCAAAATCATGCTTAATTTAGATACAGAAGAAGATAATGAATTAACGATTGGCTGTGCTGGAGGTGTTGATATAACAGCAACTGGTAATTATTTTGAACAAGACACTGTTTTTTCTACAGCTTTTAAAATTACCATTAAAGGATTAACAGGTGGTCATTCAGGAATTGATATTCATAAAGGAAGAGGGAATGCAAATAAATTAATGAATCGCTTACTCCTTCAATTTTCAACTCAATATCAAATTGAAATTGCAAGTATTGAAGGAGGGAGTTTAAGAAATGCGATACCACGTGAATCGGTTGCTGAAGTAGTGTTTGAAGACGCTTCTGTAGACGATGCACTTCATGCAATCCTTGCATTTGAGCATATCATTCAAAAAGAATATAAAACCACTGATCCTAATTTGGTAGTCACTATTGAACCAATTGAAAGACCAAATACTGTTTTAAATACTGAGTTTCAATATAAACTTCTTCGATTAATCTATGCTTGCCCGAATGGTATTTATCGAATGAGTCCAGATATAGCAGGATTAGTTCAAACTTCAAATAATATTGCACGTGTTGTTGTTAAAGAAGGTGCTTATTCAATTCAATGTTTAACACGAAGTTCAGTGGATACAGAAAAAACCGATCTAGCAAATGCAATTCAATCTACCTTCGAAATCCTAGGTGCAACTATTAGTTTGGGTGGTGCTTATCCTGGCTGGATACCACAACCCTCATCTCCGATAGTTTCGTTAATGAGTTCGTTATATAAGGAAATGTTTAAAGAAGACGCGCATGTAAATGCTTGTCATGCTGGACTTGAATGCGGTATCTTAGGAACCAATTATCCAAGTATGCAAATGATTTCATTTGGTCCTAATATTTATGGAGCACATTCACCAGACGAGAAAGTGCAAATTAGTTCGGTACAAAAGTATTGGTCGTATTTACTTGAAACCCTAAAACGAATTCCAAATAATTCCATTTCCAATTAGACCATCACAGAAATAGATTTGGTATAGATATTAGTTTATTTCGTATAAGGCGTGAATTATTTTTTTTACAATTGCTAAAACTTTTGGGTATCGTTTCTTGATTTGCCAAATTAAACACTTCTACATTTGTTGCTCAAAATAAAATTATTATGACAACACAAGAAGTAGCAAATCGGTTTTATGAACTTGCCCAAGAAGGGAAATTCGATGAAATTTTAAGCACCTTATTTTCTAAAGATGCAAAAAGTATTGAACCACAAGTTGGGCCTTTTCAATCAGTTGAAGGTTTAGATGCCATCGTTGAAAAAGGAAAAGTATTTAATAGCCAAATTGAAGAAATGCATGGAGGTTTTACCAATCCGCCAATAGTTGCTGGAAACTTTTTTGCCTGCACAATGGGAATGGATGTGACAATGAAAGGGCACCCAAGAATGAATATGGAAGAGGTTGCTGTTTATGAAGTAAAAGATGGTAAAATTATTTCGGAACAGTTTTTCTTTTAGTTAAGTTGTCAAGACTTTACAATAGCATATTCATTTAAAAATTTGGGTTAAACCCAGATTTTGCGGTTGGATTCGTTAAGAAAAATTAATGATTCTACGCTAGACTGAACCAAATCAAATAATGAGATTGTTTCGTTATTACCTCTCAAGGATGTGGCACTTTTATGTTAGTACCGTCACTGCGAGGCACGAAGCAGTCTGAGTTTGAACTTTTCATTGAGATTGCCTCATAATTCTTCCTCCCAATGGCGAAACATTTTATTAGGTGCACCATAATTGTTAGACGCTGCGAAGCCATCTTAATCTAATTTCTTTCAAGATTACTTTTGGTATGCCTTATCGGATAATCATTTAAAAGTTTTGGCTGTAAAGGGTTTCAACTTTGGAATAGAATTCAAAAAAAAAATGGGTTAAATATTTGCTCTCAATCTCACCTAAAACAAAAAACCCACAGATATAATCAGTGGGTTTTTTCGACGTACTTTCTACGTTTTTGTTGAAAGCACTATTTCTTTTTAGGAGCTGCTTTCTTTGCTGGAGCCGCTTTCTTTGCAGGAGCTGCTTTTTTAGCAGGAGCCGCTTTTTTAGCAGGAGCTGCTTTTTTAGCAGGAGCTGCTTTTTTAGCAGGAGCTGCTTTTTTAGCAGGAGCCGCTTTTTTAGCAGGAGCTGCTTTTTTAGCAGGAGCTGCTTTTTTAGGAGCCGCTTTTTTTGCAGGAGCTGCCTTCTTTGCAGGAGCTGCTTTTTTTGCAGGAGCTGCCGCTTTTTTAGGAGCTGCTTTTTTTGCTGTTGCCATTTTTTTTTGAATTTTAGGGTTAATAAATAAAAGAACTTTATGAAGACAAATATATATATTATTTATTTATAATTACAAAATTGATACGAAAGTTTTTTCTTTCGATTTTCTAAATGTAACTGTCCCATCATTTAATGCAAACAATGTAAAGTCTTTTCCTTGACCAACATTGGTACCAGGATGATATTTATTTCCTTTTTGACGAATGATAATATTTCCGCAAATCGCTGCTTGACCACCAAATAATTTTACGCCTAAACGCTTACTACGTGAGTCTCTACCGTTCTTTACACTACCTTCACCTTTCTTATGTGCCATGATATAAAAATTTTATTTCTGTTATTTAATTTGTTTACTGAAAATTATAATTAAGCAAGCGAAGTAATTTTCACTTGAGTTAATGCTTCACGATGTCCAATTTTTTTCGTGTAACCTTTTCTTCTTTTCTTATGAAAAGTAATTACTTTATCACCTTGAAGATGATTTAAAATTTCTGCTTTCGCAGAACCATTCATAGAAATTTTTCCATCGTTCGAAGTCATTAATACTTTCGCATCAACAACATCGCCAACATTTCCTTGAAGACGGTGAACATAAATCTTGTCTTCTGACTTAACTTTAAATTGCTGTCCAGCAATATCTACGATTCCAAACATGACGTGTATTTTTTTAAGGACGGCAAAGATAGCCAAAAAATCTTTTCCACCAAACTGTTAGTAAAGTTTAATTTGTTTGTGTAAAATCCTAATTTATTCTCCGAATGCCTATATTTACTCAGTTTTAGACAATTTCTTAACCTACGAGAATACATTAATTTTTGATGTATATAAATTTAATTCATGTATTTGAGGCAAAATTATCAGTTTTTGACATATCTCTAATCAAAATAAAGACAGTATTTAACCTATTTCAAATTGTATATTTGAACCCATATCTCTAAATATTTGTATGAGTTTTAAATCATTTCTTGCTAAACCTTTTGCATCACATATCGCAGCAACTATTCATAAAGAACGACAATATGCTGTGCAGCATCAAAAAGAAATACTTCAATACTTAATTAAAAAAGCAAGCGAAACTCAATTTGGTATCGATCATCATTTTAAAGATATTCAAACTCATAATGATTTTACAAAAGCAATTCCAATTAGAGATTATGAACAATTAAAATCCTATATCGAAAAAGTAAAAGAAGGTCAACCTAATATTTTGTGGACCGGCAAGCCAATTTATTTTGCTAAAACAAGTGGCACAACAAGTGGTGTAAAATATATTCCAATTTCAACTGAAAGTATTCCTTTTCATATCAGAGCAGCTCGTAACGCCTTACTCTGCTATATTGCCGAGACTGGTAACGCAAGTTTTGTAAATGGCAAAATGATATTTTTATCTGGTTCACCTGAACTTGAAAAAGTAAACGGAATTCATACGGGTAGATTAAGTGGTATAGTCAATCATCATGTACCAGCCTATCTTACTAAAAATAGATTGCCATCTTATAAAACAAATTGTATTGAAGAATGGGAAACTAAATTAGATGCTATTGTAAAAGAAACCATTGATCAAGATATGCGCTTGATTAGCGGTATCCCACCTTGGATGCAAATGTATTTTGATCGTTTAATTGAATTGAGTGATAAAAAGGTGGGTGATCTTTTTAAAAACTTTTCATTGCTTGTTCATGGTGGCGTTAATTTTGAACCATACAAAGCGAAACTATTTGAAAGCATTGGTAAAAAAATTGACACTATTGAAACCTTTCCAGCAAGCGAAGGATTTTTTGCTTTTCAAGATACTCAAACTGAAGAGGGCTTGTTATTGAACACCAATGCAGGCATGTATTTCGAGTTTATTCCATCAAACGAAATTTTTAATGATCAGCCAACTCGTTTGTCTTTGGCCGATGTTACACTTCATACAAATTATGCATTAATAGTAAGTAGTAATGCTGGTTTATGGGCATATAATATTGGCGATACAATTAAATTTGTTTCTCTCAATCCATATCGTATTGTTGTCACAGGTAGAATTAAACATTTTATTTCTGCTTTTGGCGAACATGTCATTGCCGAAGAGGTTGAATATGCCTTATTACAAACTGCGAATAAATATAATATTCAAATTACAGAATTTACTGTGGCGCCATTTATCTCATCAAATGATGAACCAAGTTATCATGAATGGTTGATTGAGTTTGAAAATTTACCCGATAATATGCTTTCGTTTGCGATGGAGATTGATATGAATCTTCGTCAAAAAAATATTTATTACGACGATTTAATTAAAGGAAATATTTTAGCGCCTCTCAAAATTAATCCGCTTCCTAAAAATACGTTTATACATTATATGAAGAGTATTGGAAAATTAGGTGGTCAAAATAAAGTACCTCGTTTAAGTAATGATCGTCAATTAGCGGATGCATTAAGCCAATTTGTTCAATCGTAAATTGAATTATTATTTCTTATTTTCAGAGTTTGTTTTATCTGCGACCTCCTCTGTTTTAGGAAAGAATTCTTTCCTAAGTTTTTCGAATTTTTTATCCTCCCAATTGATAAGCATATAAAAATATTCTTTAATTTTCTCTGGATTGTTTTTTACAAAATCTTTAAACTGTCCATATAAATCGTGATGAAAACTTGTAATTAAAACATAGCAATCAAGAAAACCGATTTTATTCATTGCTCTTGCAAAAGGGAAAGCTTCTTTTTTAGTATCATCCAACATTCGCTTCCAAGCATAGATTTCTAAATATCGTTCATTCGTTTTTTCATTTGGGCGTACAATACCTAATGTGTCAAAATAGCTATGAACATCTGCTTCTGCTGCTTGGTATTGCCACCAAGGAGTTTTTTCAAGCGCCGTAATTTCAAAATAATTTTTGGCTGTTGTAAGCGGATACACTTCACGTAATAACCACTGGGTATTAAAGTCTTTTCCAGTTTTATTGACAATACGTTTCAATAATTGCATAAAATGCTGTTGCGGATAAATTTGAATGGCATCAATACATGCAACCGCCGCCTCTTTATACTTGCCGATTTGATAGTAAAATAAACTCAATTTTTCGAATGGTTCAACCTTATTGGGTTGTAATAAATTTGCTTTGTGATATTCTTTAATCGCTTCTTTATCTTTGCCAGCAAGCGAAAAGGCATCACCTAAATATAAATGGGCGCTATAATAGTCGGCATGTATGTCAATCGCTTGCTTGAAAAATTGAATGGCAGCAATTGCTTCTTTGGCATTCAATTCAATCATTCCATTTTCAAACTTCTCAACTGCTAAATCACTTGCTCGAATATCAGGATCTAATGTATCAATCATTAATTGACGTAAATAAAAAGATGCTGAATCGGCAAATTCAACTTGTAAGGTTGCTTTTCGACAATTTTGAATTAAATCATTTTTATAACCATCAAAAGGAATTTGAGCTAATTCAGAAATTGCTTTTAATTGCTTCTCTAGAGTTTTATCTTTTTTAGGAGCCTTCTTAATAGGCACACCATTTTCATCGTCAATAAAATCATCTTTTAATAAACTACTATCGATGGTAACCGTAGCATCTTGCAGAATAGGTTCTTCATCTTCATCAACATTTTTTTTTCGTTTTATTTTATCCTCTTTTCTTGGTCCTGTATCAAGTCCATTCCATTCAATTTCAACACTATCTTTTTTTGCAATGGGTTGATTCAAATTTTTACTATCATGTTGATATAATGCTTGATCTTCATCCATCTCATTATTAGTACTATCGCTTGGCAATGAACTTTTAAATGATTGATATTCGCTATAAGCTGGTCTTAATTGGTCAAGAACTTGACGTTGTAATTGCACAAGCGCTTCGTGATAGTAGGCTTCATGAGGATGTTCGCGAACTAAATCTTTCAATATTTTTTCACCTTCATATATTTTAAATGAATTGAAAAGCTTTTTCGCTTTAATAATTTTTCGCTTCTCTGCATCAGGTATAATTTGATCTACTTTTTTTTGAGCCATACTCATCATAGGAGAAAATACAACCATGAATAAACAAGTTGCGTGAAAACAAGTCCACCTAAGAATATGTTTGAATATCATTTCTCAAAGATAGTAAAATTGTACATCCAGAAATTCTGATGTAAAAAGCGAAATAGTATCTACTTAAATCCAACCTAAAGCTTCAAAGCCTTTTCTAAATGGCCAAGGGATAGAAGCTAGTATGAGAATTAAGGCAATAAAATAATACCAAAATGAAGTTTTATGCTTTGAAGTATCTGAGATTGCCTTCTTAGTTTTAGATCGACCTATATGAATCAATATAATTGCAATCAGCATCATACTGATATGTTCAACAGCAAAAAAACGAGCATAGCTATTTTTCATCACTTCGCCCATTCCACCCATATTTTCAATATTTTTAAAACCCATAGACCCCAAGAAATACAAAATAAATCCTAATACCAACTGAGTATCCGTCAATATCATTAAAACCAAACTGCTTTTTTCATCAGCATTTGTAAAGCTTGTTTTTTGTTGCATACCCATAAAAGCCTTGAATATTGTGTATAAGAGCACGATTAAAAGTGCCCAACGAAGTATGCTATGAAGTTGTTGTATAAGTTCCATATTAATTTTTTAGAGATTGTAAATATACCATCATATTCAAATTCTCATAATTTTATTGTAAACAGTTCTGTGGATTAATAAAGAATTAATTTTAAATAAAAAAAAGAAACATATGTAAACCATCCACTAACTTTACTCTAACGAAAATTGAAATAGATATGTTTAACGACGATTTTTTTGACGACGACTTTCGTGATATCGAAAACCTAATTATCGAATTTCATCGAATGAAAAGAGGTGAATCACATGGGTTGCTTTCAGAAGATGATTTTGAATATTTAATTGATTATTTCGAAGCTAATTCAGATAAAGAAAATACCACTTACGCGTGTGATGTGTCAACAACACTATTTCCTTTTTCATCTGCCTTATTATTGCGAAAAGCCGAATGGTTAATGGATCAAAAAAAATATGGTCAAGCTTTAAAAGTCTTAGATCAGTTGGATGAGGTTGATCCAAATAATATTGAATCTATTTTTTTACAGTCAGATATTTTTCTCGAACAGAATAGATTTTCTGAAGCTGTTGATATATTGGAAAAAAACGCAGATAAGTTTGATAGTGTCGATAAAACAGATATTCTTCTTGAACTCTCTGAAATTTATGACGAACTAGAAGAGTTTGATAAAGTATATGCCACACTAAAACGAATTTTAACTTATGAACCAACAAATGAAGATGCCTTATTAAGAATTTGTTTTTGGGCTGAAATCAACAATAAACACGAAGATAGTATTGCTTTACATCAAGAAATAATTGAAGAAACACCTTTCAATGCGATGGCATGGTATAATTTAGGTGTGGCATACCAAGGAATAAAATTATATGAGAAGGCAATTGATGCTTATGATTATTGCTTAGCCATCGATGATAAATTTGAATATGCCTATCGAAATCAAGGTGATGCATATATGCAACTCAAGCAATATAATAAAGCGATTGAAGTATTAGAAATGCATTTGTCGATAGCTAAACCTGAAGACGTAATTCTGGATGCAATTGGATATTGTTGGGATAAACAAAAAGAATATTCAAAAGCACGACAATACTATAGAAAGGCCTCGCAATTAAATCCACAAGACGATCAAATATTCTATAAAATTGGTGAGACTTATACAAAAGAATCACAGTGGGAAAAAGCCATCAAAGCTTATTCGGTTGCATTACATATCAATAAAAATAATGCCTCTTACTGTTTAGCACTTGGTAATTGTTTAATGGAAATGAACGCAGATAAAGAGGCCATGATATGCTATTTAAATGCGGTGCAATTGCGACCTGATATTAAATCAACTTGGCAAGCCTTGGTAAAAGCATTGTACACGATTAATTATTTTGATGAAGCACTTTCACAACTAGTCATTGCAGAAGAACATTGTGGACATAAAACCGAATTTGTTTATTACCGTGCAGCTATTTTATTGTCGCAAGGTAAAACTAAAGATGCCGTTTTGCAATTAGAAAGCGCTTTAGTTGAAAATAGCAAAAAAATTAGTGCCTTAAAATATATTGATCGTGAAATTGCCCATCACCCTGTATTTGCAGAAGTACTCATTCGTTATAAAAAGAAAAAGTAATCCTCTCATTTCTATTCTATTTCTTCACTTCCATTAATGATAAACAAAGGTGTTTAATAAATTAATTGAAGTATTTCTGTTTCTACCATCAAATATTAAATAGCTTTGGCAATTTTATTATCACTTAGTCATTCATTCAAATGAATAAACGAAAACTGTTTTATAACCTGAGTCCACAATTGCGATTTTATGTTCGAAGGTTATATTATTTTCCAACTGATTTATTAAATACGCTGTTGAAAAAACGTCATCCTCTAGAACCACCTAAGGGAATGATTTATATTGGATCTGGAGATTTTATTGCTCAAGGTAAAAAGCATCTGAAATATTTAATTGATTGGACTTCATTAAAACCTTATCATGCTGTTTTAGATGTTGGGAGTGGACTTGGTCGATCGGCTGTTGCCTTAACAAACTACTTGAATGAGAAAGGAAAATATGATGGTTTTGATGTAGTGAAAACAGGTGTTGAGTGGTGCACAAAAAAAATAACTACCCAATATCCAAATTTCAAATTCACTTATGTTGATTTAAAAAATGATCTTTATAAATCAAGCGGAGATGAAGCGGCAAATTTTATATTCCCTTATAATAACAACGAATTTGATTTAGTGTTTCTAATGTCAGTTTTTACACATATGGAACTAAATGAAATAGATCATTATCTCGGTGAGATAAAAAGAGTACTCAAACCTGGAGGAAAATGTTTGGCTACATTTTTTTATTTTGATCAGCCTACTTTAGAAAAAATGAAAAACAGATCAACTGATATTTTCTTTGAATCAGATAAAGGTCATTATTGGTTAATGGATGATGAGGTGAAATCGGCGAATATTTGTATCGAATTAGAATATTTAAAAAGGATGATTCAGAAAAATGGTCTCGAATTTGTTAATAATATCGATGGTTATTGGCGAAATTTTTCTAACCAAATAGGAAATGATTATCAAGATATTTGTGTGATGAAGAAACTTGTTTAATCTTTATTATAAGTTTTAATCGTATTCAATAAATATTGCTCACCATTTTTTTTCATATCTAAAGCAACATATATACTAACCAAACCAGCGGTGCCAACCCCTGCGCCAACAACTGCTAATCCATTAATAGAAGGGTCATCATCAAAAATATCTTGTGATGCCAAGGTTATAAATCCTGCAAACATACTTGTGAGTCCAATTAGACCATAGAAACCAACCTTCTTTCTACGTTTTTCAAACTTCCTATATTCAAACATTGCTTCTTTATTGCCTTCTAACATGGCACGAAGTTTAGCACTCTTAAATTTAGTAATAATTGCGTTATCGCCTTTTTGTAGATAAAGAGATACACGTGATATTATTTGGCCTCTATTTGTATAATTATCTACATATTCATAGAGATTAATTTTGCCTGAAATCATTCTTTTTACAAACATCTTATCATTAAAATTGCTAAAGAATTGACCTTTCAATTGATAACTTTTTATATCTGTAATTGGATACTTGGTTTCGCCCAACTTTAAATAAACACCTTTTCTAAATGATTCGCTTTCGGTTAGAGTTTGATCATTTGCTTGCAAGATTGTTCCGTTTTTAAGCTCAATAAAATTCTCGCTATTTTGGGCGAAGCTTGATGTGGAACAAAAACACACAAATGCAATAAATAATAAAATGCTTCTCATAGGTTAAATAATGTATTCAAATATAAATCTTAAATCCACAATTTATTAGGTGTGAAGAATTTAGTTGGTAAATTATTCCGATCTAATTCAATAAATAGGGTGAGTGTAATATAGCAATTGATAAAAGCAGACTCTAACCCTTCATCCAAACTTTTTTATTCAGCTTCATCACACTACTTTTGCAATCAAATTTTAAATACATGAAACTAGTTACCCACTTATATAAAGACACGGAACAATTGGCAATCTTAAATAATAATAAATTATATAATTTACAATCCATAGATCCCCAATTTCCTTCAACCATGAAAGTGTTTTTAGAAAATTGGGATGCTTATATTCAGAAAGCAAAGGATGCCGATCAAGGAATTAAAGAAGGAAAATATGCAAGCGATATTAGTATCGAATATGCCGAACTACTAGCACCCGTGCCTTATCCAAGCAGTTGCAGAGATGGTTATGCATTTAGGCAACATGTGGCTTCTGCACGTCGGAATCGAAAAGTAGATATGATACCTGAGTTTGATCAATATCCAATATTTTATTTTACAAATCATCAAGCCATTCAAGGTCCTGGCGATATTGTTTGTATGCCAGATCATTTTCAAAAATTAGATTTCGAATTAGAAGCGGCTATTGTTGTTTGTAAAAAAGGAAGAAATATTAAGGCGTCAGAAGCCGATCAATATATTGGAGGTTATATGATTATGAATGATATGAGTGCGCGAACCTTGCAAATGGAAGAGATGCTTTTAAATTTAGGACCAGCCAAAGGAAAAGATTTTAGCACGGTAATTGGTCCAATGCTTGTAACGCCCGATGAATTAGAACCTTTTAAAGTGCCATGTAAACCCAATCATGTTGGTAATAGTTATAATTTAGTCATGAAATGCTGGGTCAATGGTGTTCAATTAAGCGAAGGCAATGTAAGTGATATGGACTGGACTTTTGCTGAGATTTTAGAGCGTTGCGCTTATGGTGTAGATATTATGCCAGGTGATGTAATTGGCAGCGGAACTGTTGGAACAGGTTGTTTACTTGAATTAAACGGAACAGGCCTATTAAATGATCCAAATTATAAAGTGCAATGGTTGCAAGATGGAGATATTGTTGAAATGGCTATTGATGGTTTAGGTCATTTGAAAAATACAATTCGTAAGGCAGATAGTGATTTCTCCATCTTGGCATTGAAGAAATAGGCATTTTCAATTCATATATTATTCATCAGTTTGTATCTGATCTGAAATGATTGATGAATGAGTATTAACAACCCAATGTAAATACATCATGCAGCTTGTTTGGATGGGACAAATTTTAAAATTACATTTGCGTTCTTATGTCAGATGAGATACGCCATGAATGTGGCATTGCCTATTTACGACTACGTAAACCTTTTTCATTTTATCACCAAAAATATGGTAGTGCCTTTTATGGGCTCAATAAGCTTTACCTTTTAATGGAAAAGCAACATAATAGAGGTCAAGATGGAGCTGGTATTGCAGCCGTTAAACTCGATATTCAACCAGGAACTCCTTTTTTAAAACGTATACGAAGCAATGTAGCTCAAAGTATATCGGATGTGTTTAAACAAGTGCAGCAAGAAATTGAAGAGGTGGAGAAATTACATCCCGATATCAGAAAATATCCTGAAACATTAAAAGGATATATTAGTTATATGGGTGAGGTCATGATGGGTCATTTACGTTATGGTACGCAAGGAAGAAATAATATCGAATATTGTCATCCTTTTATAAAATCGGATATTAATCCTTCGCGTAATCTTTGTTTGGCTGGAAATTTTAATCTAGTCAATACCAAAGAACTATTTCATTTTATACAAAAAGACGAATTAGCGCAAGTAAAAATGGATAGCGATTTATCAGCCATGATTGAAACGATTCATTATTACTTAAAAGAAGAAGAAGCTAAAAATCTGGATGATATTAATTGGGTAGAAGTTTTAAGCAAATCAACTAATTTATTTGATGGTGGATTTGTTGCTGAGGGACTATGTGGTAATGGTGATAGTTTTGTAATGCGCGATAAACATGGCATTCGACCCGCTTATTATTATATTGATGATGAAATTATTTCGGCTGCTTCAGAGCGACCTGTTTTAATGACTGCTTTTAAAACAACCGCCGATAAAATTATTGAATTGCCGCCAGGTCACGCACTTATTGTGAAAGCAAATGGGAATTATTCAATCGAAAAAATATTGCCAAGTGCTGAAAAGAAAGCTTGTAGTTTCGAAAGAATCTATTTTTCTAGAGGTAGTGATGAAGATATTTATAAAGAGCGAAAACAATTGGGTAGACTCCTTTCTGAGAAGGTATTAAAGTCGATCAATTATGATTTAAGAAATACCATCTTTTCATTCATACCGAATACGGCCGAAACAGCATTCTATGGTTTAATTAAAGGTGCCGAAGCTTATTTAAATGAAATCAAGGTAAAACGAATTCAGGGTTGGAACAAAGAATTTGACGAAGAGAAATTGCGTGAGATGATTGAACGTCGCGTTCGAATTGAAAAAATCGCCATCAAGGATGTAAAAATGCGCACCTTTATTACCGAAGATTCTGCAAGGAATGAAATGGTACAGCATGTATACGATATAACCTACGGCACTGTGAGAGCTGGTATTGATTCGCTTGTTGTTATTGATGATTCGATTGTGAGAGGAACAACGTTAAAAGAAAGTATCATCAAAATGCTCGATCGGTTAGGACCTAAAAAAATCACCATCGTGTCATCTGCACCACAAATTAGATATCCCGATTGTTATGGTATTGATATGAGTAAAATGGGCGAGTTTATTGCGTTTCAAGCAACGGTTGAATTGTTGAAAGATCATCAACAAGTTCATTTATTAAATGATGTATATGCCGAATGTTTACAAGCTGAAAAGTCGAATAAACTTTCGTCACAAAATTTTGTAAAACGAGTTTACAAGCAATTTTCTATCGAAGATATTAATGTCAAAATTGCACAAATGCTGCGACCAGAAAATGTGAATGCAGAGGTAGAAATTATTTATCAAACCATCGAAAACTTACATGAGGCATGCCCATACAATAAAGGTGATTGGTATTTTACAGGAGACTATCCAACAGCCGGAGGAAATGCTGTAGTGAATAAAGCCTTTATGAATTATGTTGAAGGTAAAGGTGGTCGCGGTTATTAGGATTTTTTAGAGCAGAAAAAGTTTTTGTCAGCAAGTTTTTATTCGATAAATTTACCGAACATAAACACTACAAAATGCCTACTTTAAAAAAATTTGAAGATCTAGACGTATGGAAAGACGCTAGAGAACTCGCAAAGGAAATCTATCTTTTAACCCAACAAGAAAGTTTTAAAAACGATATTCACCTGATAGATCAAATCAGAGAAATTGCTATTCGCATACCGAATTTTATTGCAAAAGGTGTTGAATCAAACAATCATGATGAGTTTATCAAAAGTCTCGAATCAGCAAAAATTGCATGCACAGAATTATATACCTTATTTGCAATTATTGTTGAAATAAAAGCGATTGATTCTGATGAAAAGATTAAATTTGAAACTTTGATTGATAATTTATTACTCAAGATATCAAGCTTGATTAATTACTTACAACCAAATCAGCATAACCAACACAAACCCGATTAAAATATTTAAATCCATTCATGATAAAATACGATAAGTTTATTCTTAAAAACGGTCTTCGTTGTATCGTTCATCACGACACAACAACACCCATGGTTGCTTTTAATATTTTATATGATGTGGGTGCTAAGGATGAAAATCCTGCTCAAACTGGTTTTGCGCACTTATTCGAACATCTAATGTTTGGAGGATCTGTTAATATCCCAGATTATGATGAGCCTTTACAAATGGCTGGTGGTGAAAATAATGCGTATACAACCAACGACTTAACCAACTATTATATTCAATTACCAGCACAAAATATTGAAACTGCATTTTGGCTCGAAAGTGATCGTATGTTAAGTTTGGCCTTTGGCGAAAAAAGTTTAGATGTTCAACGAAAAGTGGTTTGTGAAGAATTTAAAGAACATTATATCAACAAACCTTATGGCGATACTTGGAAATATCTTCGTGAACTATGTTATAAACAACATCCTTATCAATGGATGACAATTGGTAAGGAACTTTCACATATTGAAAATGCTCAATTGCAAGATGTGAAGAATTTCTTTTTCAAACATTATCGTCCAACTAATGCCATACTATGTGTAGCTGGAAATATTACAACAGAGAGAGTAAAAGAATTAGCAGAAAAATGGTTTGAGCCAATTGAACCAGGTATAAAATATGAACGTAAACTTCAACCTGAACCGCAACAAAACGAAGCAAGAAAATTAGTTGTTGAAAAAGATGTGCCTGTTAGCGTTATTATGAAGGCTTATCATATTGTTGATCGCCTAAATTCAAATTATTATACAGCCGATTTAATTACTGAATTATTTTCAGGTGGTCAATCGTCAAGATTATATCAAAAATTAGTAAAAGAAAAACAATTGTTTAGTCAAATTGATTGTTACCATACAGGCAGTGTTGAACAGGGATTGCTCGTTGTTGAAGGTAAAATTTTGCCAAATATCAATCCAGAAGATGCTGATAAGGCCATTCAAGAAGAGATACAAAATTTATTAGATAAGCAAGTTGAATCTTCTGAATTAGAAAAAGTAAAGAACAAAATTGAAAGTATGATTTCGTTCGAAGATTTGGGCTTACTTAGTAGAGCGAATAATTTAGCATTTTATGAATTACTCGGCGATGCTGAAAAAATGAATCACGAGTTTAGTAATTATAGTAAGGTAACAGCTGAAGAAATTCAAACCCAAGCAAAAATTATTTTTGACGAGAATAACTCAAATACCTTGTATTATTTAGCAAAGTCAAAAAATTAATTTGACTGATTTTCGATTAAGTGATGCCTAGTCTACTTTTTTATACTTCAAACGTAATGAGTTAATAATAAGTACAACATCACTTAAAGCCATAATAGCAGCACCCCATGTTGGTGTTAAATAACCTGCAGCCGCAATGGGAATAGCACAAATATTATACGCAAAGGCCCAAAATAAATTTTGTTTGATAGTTAGATAGGTATGTTTTCCTAAACCAATTGCAAGAGGTAAAATAGATAGTTTATTTTTCAGTAAAAGCACATTCGCACTTTGTTGTGCAATTTGTGATGCATCACTTAACGATATTCCTATGGTCGCTTTCGCTAATGAGGGGGCATCGTTAATCCCATCGCCAACCATAGCTGTTGGTGCCTTTTGCATCAATGTTTCCAAAACAATCATTTTTTGAGTTGGTAATTGTTCACTAAAAACTTCATCTATTTCAATTTCGTTGGCAATTTTATTGCATTTGTCCTTTCTGTCGCCACTTAATAAAATTGTTTTATAACCTTGATTTTTCAATAACCCAATGACCTCTTTTGTATCATTTCGTAATTCATCTTTTATATCAATCCATCCAACCAATGTATTATTTTTTAGAATAACTAAATCATGTTTTTCATTTGAAGATGAAGCGATTAATCTGAACGAACCAATTTGCCATTTATTTTGTTGATGATCGGTGGCCTCAATGCCAATCCCTTTTTCTTCTTTGATATCATGAAATTGTATTTCAGATGAATTGGCCCATGCGGCACAAATGCTTTGAGCAATAGGATGTGATGAATGCCTTTCGAGCGAAACAACTATATTTTTAAATTCAGTTTCATCAATAGTTGTTTTAAATTGATCAATCGATAATTTGCCTGTTGTAAGTGTACCCGTTTTGTCAAAAACAAATTGTTTGATATTTTTAAAATTTTCTAAGGTCTCGCCACCTTTAATTAAGATGCCATTTTTTGCAGCCCTACCTAACCCAACCATGATTGCCGCAGGCGTAGCCAATCCCATTGCGCACGGACAAGCAATCACCATAACTGCTATGGTTCGCATCATGGTTTGTTGCATTGCAATATCTAAAAAATAGTAATTCACGATAAATGTAATGAGCGCTATAACAATCACCAAAGGCACAAAAACAGCACTAATTTTATCAGCCAATTTTTGCATGGGCGGTTTGGCCGCCTGCGCTTGATTAACCAACTGTATAATATTTGATAAGGCTGTTTTTGAACCAACAGCGGTTGCTTTTACCTTAATACTTCCATCAGTAAGTACTGATCCACCAATAACTAAATCGCCAATATTTTTTATCACCGGGATGCTTTCACCCGTCATCATGCTTTCATCGATTTGTGCTTGACCAAATACAATAACACCATCAATAGGAATTTGATCACCAGAGTTTACAAGAACCAAATCATGCAATCGAATGTATTTATTTTCAACTTGGTGTAAACTTTCTTTTCCAATACTATCAACCAAAATTAATGTAGCAGTTGTTTTTTGAAATTTCATCAGTTCTTTCATGGCACCAGCCGTTGAACTCACTGTATACTCTTCTAAATAATTGCCTAATAATACCAGCGTAATAATTGAGGCCGATGTTTCAAAAAATAAATATTGATGCACATGTTCAGGATGTAAATACCATCCTATTATGCTATAAATAAAAGCTGCACTTGAACCTAAAAACACAAGCACATCCATATTGGGAATGCCATTTCGAATTGAACGAATGGCATTTTTGCCAAAATAAAAAACACCAATTAAATAAACTGGTAACGATAGTATGAGCTGCACCCATGGATTATGTAAGGGACTCCACGAAATAAACATATGGGCTATTAATGGAATCCAAAAGATCAAACTCACTAAAAATAATTTCTTTTCTTTTGAGTGCGAATCTGTGATTTCATCTAATCCTTCAGTTTCTTTTATTAGAGGATAACCTAAATTTTCGATTCCATTCAAAATGGTATCCTTATTTAAATCTTCGGAAATGGTAAAACTTACATCGCCTGTGGCTGGGTTGGCAACTGCATTTTGCGCTCCTTGTTTATTTAAATAATTGGTGATCGTTAATGCGCAATTTCCGCATGTCATACCACTTACTTTACAATCTACTGAGCTAATCATAATGCAAAGATAGTCTATCAGTTTCCATGAACGCTTTCACATTTATAAATCATTCTTTTATGATTTACTTAAATCTTTTCTCAAACTAATTATCTTTACTCTATGGAAATGGAATTATCTTTTTCACTAGATGAAATTCAAGGTACAGCAGATAAAATTTTATTGAATTATCCTGATGTTCGTCATTTTGCTTTTTATGCTGAAATGGGGAGCGGTAAAACTACTTTAATACGTGCCCTTTGTAAATCCCTTGGTGTTAAGGATAATGTAAGTAGTCCGACCTTTTCAATCATTAATGAATATCAAATCGAAGGGTCAACAACCAAGGTTTATCATATGGATTGGTATCGATTAAAAAATACTGCCGATGCAATTGAGGCTGGTGTTCAGGATATACTTCAGCAACCAAATAATTATTGTTTTATTGAATGGCCTGAATTGGCCGAAGAGCTATTAACAAAAGATATCAAGCGCTTTCATATTACAACAATTAGTCTCAATCAGAGGGAATTGAAAAGTGTATTCGAATCAAGTTTGTAAGGTAGTTGAATCATTCTTATTCATTTGTGTTGATATTATTAATAGTGTTGAATCAGGAATCTAATCAATTTTTTTAATTGATTTTCGATCAATACGACCTGTTTGTCCATCGGGTAATTTAACAATCACATAATTTGCTTCTCCGTTCGTTCGATTCATTTTAGGCGAAATGTCAACCAAATCTACTTTAATACCTTCACTAATAAATACAGGTTCCTTTTTTGATGCATACGTAAACAAGGTTTTAGGCTCGATTACAATAGCTTGATAATGATAAGTTTCGTTGTATGACCCTATTAGCGACATCGATAAACTAAATCCTGAAATTAAAAAGAGGAGGCTTGTCATCCAACCAGAAACACTAAAGGATGATTTGAGTTTTTTTAAGAACAATAATGAAAAGCTAATGAGAAATAAAACTAAAGCCAATACAGCCCATGTATTAGGTGAAAGCAATTGATATAAATTTTTCCACCATCGAATAAAAAAAATATCATTCACTTCATCAATTGGCTCCTTGATTCTTTTTTTTGCTAATAATAGATTGTCTGTATAATTTTTATTCTCCTGAATTTTTAATGCTTTTTCATAACTCCATATAGCCAAGCCAATTTTATTTAATCTATAATATGCGTTACCTGCATTGTAAAACAAATCGGCATAACAATATCCATCATGTATCATTTGTTCATACAATCTAGAAGCACTATCATAATCTTTATTATGATAAAGTTGGTTTGCTTTATCATACATCATATTTGATTCAGACTTCCCGATAACAGAAAGAAAAAGAAATAAACAGCTAAGAATATAAATTATATTTTTCACGATAATACTTCTTCTAATCGTCCAATTAATCGTAAAGCATCACTATAAGTTTGATGCATTTTTAGGGTGCCACTATCAGGAGAATAAAGGGCCATTTCGCATTCATGGGTTACTCTAAATATTTCATCTTTAGTGGCTTGAGGTACATTTTTTTCTTTCAATTTTTCATCTGCTATTTCTTTTGACAAATTCGAAAGAGGAATATTCAGTTTATCACTTAAGTACAACCAAACTGCTTTACTTGTTTCTTCATAAAATGAACTTTGGGCCTGTTCTTTCAAATATTTTTCTGCAGATACTAGTCTTTTAAGTGCTACTTTATTGGCTCTCTTATTTCTAAACAATACTGTATTACTTTGCAATTCATCTTCTTTGCGTTTAAAGGCAAGTAAACCAATATAAGCTAATAAAGGCAATGCAAAGCCACTCCAATAAAGTGAAGATTTTGAAATAAAACTATTTTCAGATTTTTGAATCGATGCAGGTTTGGCATGTATATCATGAATATCTCGCGGTAATAAACCTTTCGCCACCGCATTGCCATTTTTACCTGGTTTTACGTGTAAAGTATAAGATGGTGTAGTGAGTGTTTTATATGATTTAGAAGCGGGTTCATAAAATGAAAACTCAGTAGAAGGAATTGTAAAAGTGCCAGCCACTCTTGGAGAAACTGTGTATGAAAAAGTTTTATACCCAGCAATAATATTATTTGTATTCGTGATGGTATCATGTACTTCTGGATCGTAAGTATCAAGATCTACTGGAAATTGAATCGTTGGAGTACCTATTAATTTTAAATTTCCTGAACCACTTACTCTAAGCGTAATGGTAGCATTATCATCAGTTGTTAATTCAGTTTTATCAATATTACTTTCAATTGAATATGATCCAACTGCACCATCATACGAACTTGGTTTATTAGCGGTAGGTAACTCACCTACTTGAATATTTATGGGAGCACTTCTAAGTTCAACCGGTACATTCTCATAGCCATAAGTGGTTGCATATTGATCGCCAAAAAAACCTCCAAATGGATCATCTTGTTTTTCTTTCTTTGAGCTAATCACTTGTACTGTTCCTTTTGCTTCAGCTGGATCTAACGAAAGCGTACCAGTTTGAGTTGGAAAAAGCGCCGATTTTTTTAATACAAAAACTTGATATTCTTTTCCATTCAATACTTCGCGTGATGGGCGAGGTGGTTGTGGAATTTTAAAATCCTGACTCCAAAACCCATTTAACGAAGGAAGTTTTGTTAAGTTCACTTCCATTCCTAATCGCGTATAAAGTTTGTAAGTCGCAGTAATTTGCTCACCAAGCGCAACATTGGTTTTGTCAACTTCTACCTTAATAAAAATATTGTCCTTAATGTCTTTTTTAGTTAGCATTTCAGGTTGTTGAGCCTGAGGCAAAGCTTGTCGTGGCATTGGTTGACCTTGACCGCCAAAAGCACGTTGCATCTGTTGCAATTGTTGTAACATTTGCTGATGTTGTTTCTGGATATCAGCAAATGGATCTTGATCAAAGAATGGATCATCAAATGGATTTCTATTTCGTTGACGAGCCTGATTTTGTTGCTGTGCCACACTTCCATCTATCACTTCTATAGTCACATCATTGGAACGATAAGTTTTTCCATCAGAATACGCAATACCACCTGGAATAGTTAGGGCACCTTTTCGTTTTGCTTTAAACACATAGGTGAGTTCAAAAGAGGTCGATCTTTCGCCATTTACATAGGAGGTATTTTGACTTTGCATCGGACCGCCTACTACATCAAAATCATTTAAAGTAGGCAATGAAAATTTTTGAATATTATTGCCATTATGAATCGTATATTTTACTTCAAAACGATCTTGGATCCCAACTTTTTTTGCGGCAGGTTGTGTTGTAAAAACCATTTCTTGCGCATACACTTGCAATGTTGCAAGACAAGCAGTAAGATAAAGTAGGGCAGTTTTCATAATCGCAATAATACCAAATAAGTGGAAGGCAAATTTATATTCTGTACTCCTTTTTTGGGCGTTAAAACTATGTGAAAAAATGATGGACTTTTTTAATAAATTTTCTATGATAAACCGTTATGGTGCACCATTTTAATTCTTCTTTAATGAGTCAAATAGCTTTAACTCTAATTGATAGTTCAGCAAGCCATTGTCTCACAGATAGCAGAGAATCCACAGATAATACCATTTCCAATGATAAATAGTCCAAAGACTATTTGAATTGTGAAATGGTTTATGCCGATATAGTTTGAAAAGATTACAATTGATACACCGAAACTGAATCAAATTGATAATATAATAAGTATATTTTTTGTATTTATCAGTGTTATCTGATTAATCTGTGAGAATAATTTTAGCAGTCTATCTGGTTGCGCCATTTCTGATTCTTAAAATTTTATATTGGTGTATCTTTAAGAATAACTATTAAATTTTCTCAGTATTAATTGAAATATTTTAAACCAAATCAATATCTATTTAATAAGGATATTCTGCAGTATGAAAAAATTAAAAACCCTCGAATTAAATTTAAAACTCACAATTTTTGGGTGTTCTAGGAAAAGGGATTACATCTCTGATATTACCCATACCGGTCACAAATTGAACAAGTCGCTCAAAACCTAACCCAAATCCAGCATGCTTGCAGGTTCCAAAACGGCGGGTATCTAAATACCAAAACATTTCATCCGTTGGAATATGCATTTCTTTCATTCGTTGCTCAAGCTTTTCAAGTCTTTCTTCACGTTGCGAACCACCAATGATTTCACCTATGCCTGGAGCCAAAATATCCATGGCAGCCACTGTTTTACCATCTTCATTTTGACGCATATAAAACGCTTTTATATCTTTTGGATAATCAGTTACAATGACTGGTTTTTTAAAATGTTTCTCAACTAAATAACGTTCATGCTCACTTTGCATATCAATACCCCAACTGACTTCATATTGAAATTTCTTTTTCTTATAAGCCGGCGATTGTAATAAAATTTCTATGGCTTCTGTATAGGTAACTCTTTCAAAATTATTTTCGAGCATGAAATTTAATTTCTCTTTTAATCCAAATTCTGCTCGCTCGTTGGTTGGTTTTTGTTTTTCCTCTTCCGCTAATCGACCATCTAAAAAGTCAATATCATCAGGATGTTGATCCATTGCATATCGAATGACATATTTTAACATAGCTTCAGCTAAGTCAGCATTATCTTTTAAATCATTGAATGCAACTTCAGGTTCAATCATCCAAAACTCTGCTAAATGTCTTGCTGTGTTTGAGTTTTCGGCTCTAAAGGTGGGGCCAAAAGTATATACCTTTGTAAATGCCATCGCGGCAAGTTCAGCTTCTAATTGCCCACTAACGGTGAGGTTACTGCTTCTGCCAAAAAAATCTTGCGAAAAATCAGTTTCACCCGATTCAGTTTTAGGCAGTTTGTTTAAATCTAAGGTAGTTACTCTAAACATTTCGCCAGCACCTTCTGCGTCACTTGCAGATATGATAGGAGAATGAATATTTAAAAAATTTTGCTCTTGAAAAAATTTATGTATTCCAAAAATTAAAGCATTACGTAATCTAAATACACTTCCAAAAGTATTGGTACGAAAACGAAGATGTGCAATTTCACGTAAAAATTCCAGACTATGTTTCTTTGGTTGCAAAGGATATTTTTCGGCATCACTATCACCTAAAATCTCGATAGTATGAGCAACTAATTCAACCGTTTGCCCCTTGCCTTGCGATTTAATTAATTTACCTGTGGCAGCAATACATGCGCTCGTGGTTATTCTTTTTAATATGCTTTCATCTAAGGTATTAAAGTCAACAACCACTTGAAGATTATGATTGGTGCTTCCATCATTAAGTGCAATAAATTGGTTATTCCGAAAAGTTCGTACCCAACCTCTAACTGTTATTTCAATATCCGTTTGATCTCCTTTTAAAAGTGCTGCAATTTCTGTTCTCATAAGTCTGCGAAGATAAATTGATAATTTGAAATTTCTACTATCTCGTAATTCGAAATACCATTTATACTTGAGTCAACTATTATGAATTGAAAAAATATAGGGCGGCATGCACGCTTTTACTCCAAATCCGTTTTCGCTCAAAGCAGCGAAATCCGGGTTTTCCGTGCAATCGTTGCCGCAATGCACTCATAATTCTATTTTTCTTAGGCGTTTATAATTTTCATGAATTAGATCCAATTTATCAACTCGAACATAATACTTAAAGAAATTAACAGTAATAAAAAGACTATGCGTATTGCAATTCAACTCTTCTTTGTATCATGTTCGAATGGTT
>ENA-UOWO01000650-UOWO01000650.1-activated-sludge-metagenome-genome-assembly--contig:-NODE-650-length-48551-cov-13.596977_pt1 | contig 48551 bp, 41 predicted proteins | sample MGYA00238148_ERZ761564 | MGnify/ENA primary metagenome ERZ761564 (study PRJEB28885, sample SAMN05720194) | activated sludge metagenome | isolation source: Anaerobic digester | place: USA... | reverse complement strand
ACCGTCGGCATCATGCTCGGCATCCAGTTCGTTTCCGCGCTCGGCGAATTCGGCGCGCAATCGCAGGTCGTCATCGCGGTGGCCAAATCGGTCACGCGCGAGTTCGGCGCATTGATCACGGCAATACTTGTGGCCGGCCGCTCAGGCTCGGCGCTGGCGGCACGCATCGGCTCGATGACGGTTTCCCAGGAAGTCGATGCCCTGGCCGTGATCGGCATCGATCCGGTGCGCTACCTCGTCGCTCCGGCCTTGATCGCGATGCTGGTCATGCTGCCGCTGCTGACCATTTTTGCCGATGCCGTGGCGATCTTCGGCGCCGCGCTGTACAGCGCGCCGGCGCTGGATGTCACGCCGACCGCGTACATGCTGCAGACGATGTCGCTGCTGACGCCCGGCGACCTCGGCCAGGGTATTTCAAAGAGCATCGTATTCGCGCTGTTGATCACCCTGATCGGCGTCAGCACCGGATTCTCGGTCACCGGCGGCGCCGAGGGCGTTGGCCGCGCGACGACGCGCGCCGTCGTGCTTTCGATCTGCTGGATCATCATTGCCGACATGATCTTCTCGTTCTTCCTCAATCGATGAACGTGTCCGCTCCGCTGATCGAAGTCGAAAAGCTCGAAGCCTGGTACGGCAAGCGGCGGATCCTCCATGGCGTCGATTTCAGCGTCAATGCAGGCGAGATCCGCGTGATCATGGGCGGCTCGGGCTCCGGCAAGAGCACGCTGCTGCGGCACATGCTCGGCCTGAATCGTCCGGTATCGGGCACGGTCAAGCTGTTCGGCAAGGACATCGCGCGTTCCAGCGAGCGCGAAAAGCTCGAAGTGCGCAAGCGCATCGGCGTCTCGTTCCAGGGTGGAGCGCTGCTGACCTCGATGACGGTTGGCGACAATGTCGCGCTGCCGTTGCGCGAACACACCCGACTCGACGAGCAGACCATCCGCATCATGAGCCGGATCAAGCTTGAGGTCGTCAATCTCGGCGGCTTCCAGGACCTGATGCCGAGCCAGCTCTCCGGCGGCATGATCAAGCGCGCCGCGCTGGCACGCGCCATCGTCATGGATCCGCGCCTGCTGTTCTTCGATGAACCGTCGGCCGGACTCGACCCGGTGGTCTCGGCCGAGCTCGACGAGTTGATCCTGCGCCTGCGCGATGCGCTGCGCATGACCATCGTGGTGGTTACCCACGAACTCGAGAGCGCATTCAAGATCGCCGACACGATCACCGTGCTTGACCAGGGCAACGTTCTGATGACCGGCACGACCGCTGAAGTGCGCGCTGCCGATAACGAACGCATCCAGGACCTGCTCAACCGGCGGCCGCGCGAGGTGCAAGTCGATGCCGATGAATACCTGCGTCGCCTGGTCGGGGTCGACGCATGAAGCGATTCGCCTGCAGCGGGTTTCGATCCGACGGTAGAATGCGGGCGAAGGCAGGGGGAATTCCCGGGTGAAGCGCGACACGATCAATTACGTGTTGGTGGGTGGGGTTGTCACGGTGGCGCTCGTGCTGCTGCTGGTCGGGCTTGCCCTGATCACCGGACGCAGCGGTGCCTCGACCGATTATCTCGTGCGTTACCGCAACGTCACCGGCCTGCGTTATGGCGCGCCGGTTTTCTACGAAGGTTACCGCATCGGCGAGGTCGGTGAGATCGCGCCAGAGCGCAATGCGGGCGGCACACGCTACAAGGTGACCCTGTCGGTCAAGCGCGACTGGACGATCCCGAAGGACAGCATCGCCCGCCTGCAATCGAGCGGCCTGCTGGCCGACATGTCGATAGGGATCAAGGAGGGCGCCAGTCGCGAGGTGCTCGCGCAGGGCGGCGAGATCGCCGGTGCCGAGAACGCCGATATCTTTGCCGCGGTCGGCGAACTGGCGGGGCAGGTATCGAGCCTGACCCGCGAGCAGATCACGCCGATGATCGCCCTTCTGTCGCAACGCGTCGATTCGATCACCGGTGCGCTTGACAGCAGTGCACCGGAGATCCTCGGCCAGGCCCAGACCCTGCTCGGCAAGCTCAACGGCGCGTCCGCAGCCCTCGATGACCTGCTCAAGCCGCAGAACCGCGCGGCGGTGGCCGGCATCCTCGGCAACGTGCAGGGTCTCAGCGGCGAACTTCGCGAGACGCGCAAGACGCTGGACCAGACCGTTGGCGAGCTGGCCGATATCGCGCGCGAGAATCGTGGTGACATCCGCGGCTCGATCACCGATCTCGCGACCGTCATGGCCAGCCTGTCGAGCCGCATGGACGTGATCACCCATCATCTCGAATCGGCAACGCGCAATCTCGATGAGTTCAGTCGCGAGATCCGGCGCAACCCGGGGCAACTGCTGCGTTCGCCCGAACCCGACAAGCTGGAGGAAGACGGGCAATGAGAATCCTGCTGGTTGTGGCCCTGGGCATGGTTCTGGTTGCCTGCGGGCATGTGCCTGGCGTACCCGATCACACTTATTTCCGCATGGGCAAGCCGCAATCCTTGCCGGTCAGCGCCGCTCAGGTTTTCGTGACGCCGATCGTCATCAACCTGTTTGCCGCCGATGGCTTGTATGCGGATCGTGCGCTGATCTATGCGCTCGATCCGGAGGCCAGCGAACTGCGCCAGTACCACTACCAGTTGTGGACCGATCCACCCACGCGCATGCTGCAGCGTCGATTGCTGGTCGAATTGCGCGAGGCCGCGATCGCTCCGCTCGTTGTCGACGGACTGCCAGCCAGCCAGGCTGCCGTCCGGATCACCGGCGGCATCCTGCGTTTCGAGCGGGTGCCCGCAGTCGGGGGCGGATACATTGCGAGCGTCGTGATCAAGTTGCGCGCCGATCGTCCGGACGGCACGCCGCAGATCGACGACATCTATCATGCAGATGTCAGCATCCCGGACAATCGCCTGGTATCGACGGCCGAAGCACTGTCCAGCGCTGTCGACCAGGTTTTTGCCGAGTTCCATGCCGAACTGCTCAAGAGCGAGGCCCACGAGCATGCTCGATGACTACAGCCTGCGCCTGCTGGCCGAAATCGGCATTGACGTGCATGTACCGCGGCGCGAATCCGTCGGCATGCGTCACGAGGCGCCATCCCCTGTCGTCCGCTCGCTGATCCGGTCAGTTGCTCCTGTCGTTCCGGTTGAATCGGAGGATTCCGCGGACGTCCTGGTCCTGTGTGGCCCGAATGCCGATGGAAAGCTGTTGCAGGACCTTCTGCGCGCGTTGCGCATGACGCGACTCGGTGCCGCGATCGCCGATGGTTCAGCGGGTGAATCGATCGCCCGGGCTCGCGGCCTGGTCGTTCTGGGCGAATCCCTCGCCCGAACGATCGGCGCCGACATGCCGGCGCAGCGCCAGAACGAGATCTTCTGGGTCGTCACCCGCGAGATGCTCGCGCTGGCCCGGGACGCCGCTGCCAAACGCGCGTTGTGGGGCGAGATCAAGCGGTTGTCGCGCTCCGTGGCGACTGCGCGGTGCTCCTGAGCGGACGATGGCGGCGAACCCGCAAGAAGCGCTCTCAAGCTTCCGCGCGATGCGCGCTCAGGATCTCGAGTCGATCGCGCGCATTGAACTGAGCGCCTATCCCTATCCGTGGACGTTCGGCATCTTCAGGGACTGTCTCTCATCGGGTTATGAATGCTGGGTGCTCGAACGGGCCGGTGAACTGATCGGTTATGGCGTGCTTTCGGTCGCCGGCGGCGAGGCGCACATCCTGAATCTCTGCGTCGCGCCGGCCGAGCAGGGCCGCGGTCATGGCCGGCGCGTGCTCGCACGCCTGATCGACCTGGCGCGCTGGCATCGTGCTGCGCGCGTCTTTCTCGAAGTCCGACCCTCCAACACCGCTGCCCTCGCGCTCTACGACAGCGTTGGTTTCAACGAGATCGGCAAGCGGCCCAACTACTACCCGGGCAAGCGCGGCCGTGAGGACGCGATCGTGATGGCCATGGAACTGCTCGCGCCCGAGGGCGACTAGGGCAGCACCGATCGGCTGGCCCGTTTCGGCCCCGACCCTGCGCGGGCGAATGCGATGCGCGGTGTTGCAACGCGGTAACATGCGCCTCCGTCAAGGCTGAAGGGAGTTTGTCGATGTACTCCAAAGGTTTGCGTATCGAGGGTTTTGATCCCGAGCTGGCCGATGCCATCGCGGCCGAAGCGGTACGCCAGGAGGATCATGTCGAGTTGATTGCCTCGGAGAATTACGCGAGCCCGCGTGTGCTCGAAGCGCAGGGATCGGTGCTGACGAACAAGTATGCCGAAGGCTATCCGGGCAAGCGCTACTACGGTGGTTGCGAGTTCGTCGATGTCGCCGAGCGCCTGGCGATTGCGCGCCTCAAGCAACTGTTCGGCGCCGACTACGCCAACGTGCAGCCCCACTCGGGCTCGCAGGCCAACCAGGCCGTCTACCTGGCGCTGCTCCAGCCCGGCGACACGATCCTCGGCATGAGCCTCGCCCATGGCGGTCACCTGACCCACGGCGCGAAGGTCAACATTTCCGGCAAGCTGTTCAACGCCATCCAGTACGGTGTGGACGCGAATGGCCTGATCGACTACGACGAGGTTGAACGTCTCGCCGTCGAGCACAGGCCGAAGATGCTGGTCGGCGGTTTCAGTGCCTACTCGCAGGTGGTCGACTGGGCGCGCATGCGCGCCATCGCGGACAAGGTCGGGGCGATCTTTTTCGTCGATATGGCCCACGTCGCCGGTCTGATCGCGGCGGGCGAGTATCCGAACCCGGTTCCGCATGCACACGTGGTCGCCTCGACCACGCACAAGACCCTGCGCGGGCCGCGTGGTGGATTCGTGGTCGCAAAGGGTCTCGGCGAGGATCTCGAAAAGAAGCTGCAGTCCATCGTGTTTCCGGGTATCCAGGGCGGTCCGCTCATGCACGTGATCGCGGCCAAGGCAGTGGCATTTCTCGAAGCCCTGCAACCCGAGTTCAAGGCCTACCAGAAGCAGGTCGTCGTCAATGCGCAGGCGATGGCGAAGACCTTGATGGCGCGTGGATACCGGATTGTCTCGGGCGGCACCGAAAACCACCTGATGCTGATCGACCTCATTGGTCGTGATATCAGCGGCAAGGATGCGGAAGCCGCACTTGGCAAGGCGCATATCACGGTCAACAAGAATGCGGTGCCGAACGATCCGCGTTCGCCATTCATCACATCGGGCCTGCGCATCGGCACGCCGGCGGTGACCACGCGTGGCTACGGCGAGAAGGATTGCGCAGACCTCGCCGGCTGGATGGCCGATGTGCTCGATGCCCCTGGCGACGCTGCCGTCATCGCGTCCGCGCGTGAAAAAGTGACTGCCCAGTGCAAGGCATATCCAGTGTATGGCTAGGAAGCCCGAATCCCCATTCCCGGCGCTTTGATGCATTGCCCTTTCTGCCAGCACGAAGATACCCGCGTGATCGATTCCCGCGTATCCGACGATGGCGCGACGATCCGTCGTCGGCGTGAGTGCGAGAATTGCAGCGAGCGTTTCAACACGTTCGAAACGGCCGAGTTGAAGTTGCCGGTCGTGGTCAAGTCCGATGGTCGGCGCGAACCTTTCGACGAACGCAAGCTGCGCACGAGCTTCAGCCGCGCACTGCAGAAGCGTCCCGTCGCGAGCGACCAGGTCGATGCCGCGGTTCGCGGCGTCATCGATGACGTGCGTCGCAGCGGCGAGCGTGAAATGGCCTCTCTGCGCGTCGGTGAGCTGGTCATGCGCGAACTCAAGAAACTCGATCAGGTCGCCTACGTGCGTTTCGCGTCGGTCTACCGCAGTTTCGAGGACGTCCAGGCGTTCCGCGAGGAGATCGAGAAGCTCGAACGCGATCTGCCGGCGCTGGAGACCCTGCAGCTTCCATTGCTCGACGCCGCGATCCTGCGCAAGGGCAAGGGCTGAGAGTCGGTGGGTGCGTTGAGGTGACGAACCTGTTCAGTGCGATCGATCATGTGCATATGGCGCATGCGCTGCGCCTTGCCGAGCGCGGACTTTTCACGACTCAACCGAACCCACGCGTCGGTTGCGTGATCGCGCGCGACGACCAGATCCTCGGCAGCGGCTGGCACGTGCGTGCGGGTGGCCCGCATGCGGAAGTGTTTGCTTTGAACGAAGCCGGCGCGCGTGCGCGCGGCGCGACGGCGTACGTGACGCTCGAGCCCTGCGCACATTTCGGGCGCACGCCACCCTGTGCCGACGCCCTGGTCGCCGCGGGCGTCGCGCGCGTCGTGATTGCCCACGGCGACCCGTTCGCCGATGTGGACGGTCGCGGCATCGTCGCGTTGCGTGGCGCCGGAATCCGCGTCGAGAGCGGTCTGCTCTCGACCGCGGCGCGCGAACTCAATCGGGGTTTTTTCTCGCGGGTCGAGCGTGGACGACCGTGGGTGCGAATCAAGCTCGCGATGAGTCTCGATGGACGCACGGCGTTGGCCAACGGCGTATCGAAATGGATCACGGGCGAGGCGGCGCGTGCCGATGTGCAACGCTGGCGCGCACGCAGCTCGGCGATCCTGACCGGCATCGGCACCGTGCTCGCCGACGATCCCGGTTTGACACTGCGTCCGCCCGACGCGGTGGCGTTCCCGGATATCGATCCGATAGCGCCGTTGCGCGTGATCCTCGATCGCAATCTGCGCACGCCGGCAAACGCGCAGGTGCTTGATGGCATGGCACCGACCCTGGTCATCCATGCTCGCGATGTGCAGCCGATCGATCAGCGATTCGATCGCGTCGAGCTGGCGCCGGTTGAAATCCGCGGCGACAATCTCGATCTGGACCCGGTACTCGCATTGCTGGGACAGCGCGGTGTCAACGAGATCCAGGTCGAAGCAGGGCCGCGGTTGTGCGGGGCCTTGTTTGGCGCGGGCCTGGTCGACGAGGTCCTGCTCTACATTGCCCCGGTCCTGCTCGGCGATGCGGCGCGGCCCCTGATGGCCTTGCCGGTCCTCGACGACATGGCGGCGCGCTGGAAACTCGGGACGTTCGACCAGCGCATGTGTGGCCAGGATTGGCGTCTCCTGCTGAGACCCTTGGAGCATTGAGTGTTTACCGGAATCGTCCAGTCGATCGGCCAGCTGAGCACGAGTGAAATCCGCGGCGGAGATCGGCGCATGGTTTTCCTTGCCGGAACCTTGGGCCTGGACGATGTGCGCGACGGCGACAGCATCGCCGTGGCCGGCGTCTGCCTGACTGCGCTCGACGTCACGGCGGATTCCTTTGCTGCCGACGTCTCGCTCGAGACGTTGCGGCTGACCACGCTCGGCTCGCTGCAGCCCGGTGCCGCCGTGAATCTCGAGAAGGCGTTGCGGCTCAGCGATCGCCTCGGCGGGCATCTGGTTTCCGGTCACGTTGACGGTCTCGGCAGCGTGGTCAATATCCGCGGCGAGGCACGCTCGCAACGCTGGACCTTCGAGGTGCCAGCCCTGCTCGCTCGCTATATCGCGAGCAAGGGTTCGATCTGCATCGACGGCGTCAGCCTGACGGTCAATGAAGTCGAGGGCCTGCGCTTCGGAGTGAACCTCATTCCGCATACGCAGGCAGCGACGACCTTCGGGGCACGCCGCATCGGCGACACGGTCAATATCGAAGTCGATCGCATGGCCCGCTATGCCGAGCGCCTGATCGAATTCCGCGACCAGGAAACATAAGCATTGCAGGAGACGGCTTCGGCCGTGATGCTGTCTTGCCCTGGACTGGCGCAAGGCATCACGGCGGAAGCCGCCACCTGCGGCACGTACCCATCAATCCGCGCCTGCACCACGGACCCGCCATGAGCTTCAGCACGATCCCCGATATCCTCGACGACATCCGCGCAGGCCGCATGGTCGTCATCCTCGACGATGAAGATCGCGAGAACGAGGGCGACCTCGTCATGGCCGCGGAGAAAGTGCGGCCTGAGGACATCAACTTCATGGTGCGCGAGGCGCGCGGTCTGGTCTGCCTGACCCTGACCGCAACGCGGTGTCGCCAGCTCGGCCTGAAGCCGATGGTGCACAACAACACCTCGTCGCATCACACCAACTTCACGGTTTCGATCGAGGCAGCGGAAGGCGTCACCACCGGCATTTCCGCCTACGATCGGGCGCATACGATCCGCACGGCCGTGGCCAGCGGCGCGCGACCGGAACATCTCGCCCAGCCGGGGCACATCTTTCCACTGACCGCGCAGACCGGCGGCGTGCTGGTGCGTGCGGGGCACACCGAAGCGGCCTGCGATCTTGCCACCCTGGCCGGGCTCGAACCCGCCGGTGTCATTGTCGAAGTGATGGACGAGGACGGCACGATGGCGCGTCGTCCCGCGCTTGAGGCATTCGCGCGCAAGCACGGCCTAAGGATCGGTACGATCGCCGACCTGATCCGTTATCGCCTGCAGACCGAAAACACGATCGAGCGCGTCCGCGATGTCGGCGTCGATACCGAATTCGGTGCGTTCCGTCTCGTTGTCTATCGCGACCTGCTGCAGAAGGCCCTGCATTTCGCGCTCGTGCGCGGTGTCGTCGACGATGGCGCGCCGGTGCTGACGCGGGTTCACGTGCGCAATACGTTGTCAGACGTGCTGCATTTGCGCCGTGACGACCTCGGAATGACGGTCACTGCGGCCCTGCGCAGGATTGCCGACGAGGATCGCGGTGTCGTCGTCGTGCTGAGCGAGGCGGGAGACGGCGAAACATTGCTTGATCGCCTGGCCGGAACGACAACGACTCAGGATGCCGATCCAGTCCGCGAGTGGCGACGCCACGGACTCGGTGCACAGATCCTCGCCGACCTCGGCGTACGTCATCTGCGCGTGCTCGGCACGCCGCGCAAGCTGGTCGGCCTGGCCGGATTCGATCTCGATATCGTCGGCTATGAAAACCCGTGGAGTGCCGGTAGCTGACATTCGCGAACAGGAAACCGCGGATCGCAACGTCTTATCCGTTTCTCCTTGTGGGAGAACGGGCCGGCAGGGCGGATGAAGGCTGGCTCTTGATCCTGGTCTGCCCAGGCCTTGTCGGGCCCAGTCATTCGCCAGCGCGCGCAAGGCGCTGTCGTCCGAGATGCGATTTCCGGGAATCCGCCAGTCGCTGGATCAGGTCGGTCGCGCGAGGTCGTCAAGCATGACCTTGAGGAAACGCGCTGCCTCGCCCCCCGTCGCGACACGATGATCGAAGGTCAGCGACAGCGGTATGACCTTGTGCGATTCGAAGCCGCCCATGACCGGCGTCATCTGGTGGCGCCCCTTGCCGGCGGCAACGATCGCCACGGTCGGCGGCACCACGACGGGCGTGGCATAGCGGCCCGCGAACACGCCGAAATTCGACAGCGAGATCGTGTAGCCCTTGAGTTCCTCGGCCGGGATGCTGCGGTTGGACACCTGGTCACGCAGGCGATTGATGGCCTGGCGAATGCCGTTGGCATCGAGCACATCGGCATTGCGCAGCGCCGGCACGAACAGCCCATCGTCGGTATCGACCGCGATGCCGATGTCGACATGCGGGTGCAAGGTGCGCGTGAGGGTTTCGCCATCGAACCATGCGTTCAATGCAGGTACGGCCTGGCAGGCGCGCACCAATGAACGGATCAGGCGTACCGTGATGTCGTTGCCCGGCACCCATGCATGGATGTCCGCATCGTCGCAAAGCGTGGTCGGCACAACCTGCGAATGGGTGGCGGCCATGACACGCGCCATGTTCCGGCGCACACCCTTGAGCTGCTCGGGTTGGCCGCTGGCGGCAATGGTAGGTGGTGTCGTGCGCATCGGTTGTCCCGATGCAGACAACGCCGTGCGTTCACTGCCCGAGCGCGCTGCCGGCGTCGCAACCGCAGCGGCACCAGCGGGACGGGCTGCCGGTGGCGGTGACGGTGCCTGACCTGCCTTGGCTGTGCCGGCTTCAGCCGCACCTTTCACGTCCTTCAGGGTGACCACGCCGTCTGCACCGCTCGGGCGAACGCGGCCCAGGTTGATGCCCAACTTTTTCGCCAGCGCCCGTACCGCGGGTACGGCCTTGACGCCGGCAACTGTCGAAACCTGCTCGGTATGCAGGTGATCTCCCGCCTCCATCGCTCCGACGACCGTGCCCGAATCAGCGCGGCCCGCGCGCTCCTGCTTGCTGGTCTCGCCGTCATCACCGGAGGCGGCGACAGGGTGTGAGTAGCCTGCCGCGGCATCGCTGGTCTTTCCCTTGCTCGACGGAGGCGGACCGTGATGATGACCGGTTGCCTCGGCATCCGCGCGCTGCGGCAGGGACGGGTCGATCTCGATCTCGATGAGGGCAGCGCCGGTTTCGATCACGTCGCCGGCCTTGCCGTGCTGCCTGACCACTTTTCCGGAGAACGGCGAAGGGACTTCGACGACCGCCTTGGCCGTCTCCATCGATACCAGCGGCTCATCGAGGCGCGCAATGTCGCCGGGTTTGACGAACCATTCGACGATGGTGGCGTCGGGCAACCCTTCACCGAGGTCGGGCAGGTGGAACGTCTTGTTGGACATGGTCAGACTACCCTCTCGTCAACGTTGTTGTTCACGCGCCAGTGCCGCCAGCCGAGCAGCAGGATGCACAGTCCGAGCAGCACGCTCGCGCCTCCGCCAATTGGCAAGGCCGTGGATGTGATCCCGCCGAGCCCGACATTGAGCGTGAACTCGGCGGTCACCGCACTCGGCACAGCAAGGTCGTTGGCGAACCGGACCACGTAGGTGCCGGCAGGAAGTGCCGGCATCGTGAATGGATAAGCCACGGAGGTCGGTTCCCCGGGTGGACATAGCCAACCGCAACCCGTGTCGAACAGGAAGGTAATCGTGTTGCCATTGATTGCGCTCGGTGGATGTTGCTCACCCCAAAACCCCTGAACCGCGGGATTGATCCGGAGGTGCAAGGTCGCGCCGAACTCCTGGTCGGCCGGCGCGGGCCGCGGAGTCGACAGCCACGGAGCCGGAGTGCCCTGGGCGACCGCCGATGCGGCGATGCCGAGACAGGAAAGCAAGGCTGCGGCAGCGAGAACCTTCGTGAATTCGGTCAACACGAAACCTCCATGGTCCTTTGTGCCGCTGCAACGATCCGCTTCACCGAAGGAAGATACTTCATCTCGAGACGGAACAACGGAATATGCGTGTCGTAGCCGGTCACGCGCTCGACGGGTGCGAGCAGGTCATACAGGGCGTGCTCGGCGAGGCGAGCCGAGATCTCGGCGCCGAAGCCTGCGGTGCGTGGTGCCTCGTGCACGATCACGCAACGTCCGGTCTTGCGCACCGATTCGTGGATCGTGTCGAAATCGAGCGGCTTCAACGTGGCGACATCGATCACTTCAGCGCTGATTCCTTGTTCGGCCAGCGCGTCGGCGGCCTCGAGCGTTTCCTTGACCTGCGCGCCCCAGGTGACCAGGGTCACGTCGCTGCCATCGCGCAGCACGAAGCAGACATCGAGCGGCAACGCCTCGCCGTCATCGGGCACCTCTTCCTTGTACTGGCGATAGATGCGCTTGGGTTCGAAAAAGATGACCGGATCGGGATCGCGGATCGCCGCGAGCAGCAGGCCATAGGCGCGCCCCGGTGATGACGGCAACACCACGCGCAGGCCAGGCACATTGGTGAACAATGCTTCATTTGCCTCGGAATGGTGTTCCGGCGCGCGGATGCCGCCGCCCCACGGCGCGCGCCAGACCGCAGGCACGCTCATGCGACCGCGCGTGCGATTGCGGAAGCGCGCAGCGTGGCAAATGATCTGTTCGAGCATGCCGTAGATGAAGCCCTCGAACTGCGCCTCGGCGACCGGCTTCATGCCTTGCGCAGCGAGCCCCACCGTGATGCCGCCAATCGTGGTTTCGTCGAGCGGCGTGTCGATCACGCGTTCCGCGCCGAACTTGTCGAGCAGCCCTTGCGTTGCGCGAAACACGCCGCCGTTGACGCCGACGTCCTCGCCGAGCACGACCACGCTGGGGTCGTGCTGCATTTCCCAGGCCAGCGCCTGGGTGACTGCTTCGATCAGGGTGATTTGGGCCATGGTGTCAGTTCGCCAGTTGCATTCGTGATGAGCGGTTTTCGCCGGATATCGGACCGGCGTCGCGGTTCGCTGCCGTACCGCCGACAGTGTTCACGCGCGCTTTTCCCAATCCAGCGCCTCGTTGCGCTGGGCCGCCAGATCGGCCGGCAGGTCGGCATAGGTGTAGTCGAACATCGCCTCGATCGGCTGGGCGCGGGTCTCCAGGTAGGCATTGACCTCGGCATCGACATACTTGATGCATTGTTCCTTCAATGCCGCCTCCTCGTCGTCGGTCCAGGCATTGAGCGATTTCAGGTAGGCCTTCATGCGGCGCAGCGGCTCGCGCTCCCATGCGTCCTTGACTTCCTGTTCGGAGCGATAGCGTCGCGCATCGTCGGCCGTGGTGTGATCCGACAGGCGATAGGTGACCGCTTCGATGACCATGCCGCCGTGACCGTGGCGGGCGCGCTTGAGCGCATGGTCCATCGCTGCGCGCATCGCGATCAGGTCGTTGCCATCGACTTGCAGGCACTCGAGGCCGGCGGCGATGCCCTTTTGCGCGAGGGTCTTCGCGCCGGTCTGCGCAGTGCGGGGCACCGAGATCGCCCAGCCATTGTTGACGATAACCGCGACCAGCGGCAGGTTCATCGCGCCCGCGACATTGAGCGCACTGTTGAAATCGGCCTTCGATGATCCGCCATCGCCGATCGTGCAGACGGCCACCCGTGGTTCCTTGCGGATCTTGAAGGCCAGTGCTGCACCTGCTGCGTGCAGGCATTGCGTGCCGATCGGCACGCACCAGGCGAAATCATGGGCGGGGCCCGAGAAATTGTTGCCACGCTCATCGCCTCCCCAGTACATGAGCAATTCGCGCGGCTTCACGCCACGATGGAACTGCGCGCCATACTCGCGATAGCTCGGCGCAAAGCAGTCGTCCTCCTGCATCGCGCTGCCGATCGCCAGGTACGTGGCCTCGTGGCCCAGGCAAGGCGCATAGGTGCCCAGCTTCCCGGTGCGCTGAAGGGCGATCGCCTTGGCATCGAAGATGCGCACCATGAACATTTCCTGATACAGCTTGACGAGCTGTCGCGTATCGCGCGCGAACGCGGGAAGGTCATTGCGCACGAGGCTGCCCTCGGCATCGAGGAACTGCAGGTATTCGATCTCGAACGTCGCAGCGGTTGGCACGGCATTCTCCACTGGAGCGCACCTCGCATCGACGGTGCGTTGGGGTCTGGCAAAGACCGGAGGCTTCACTTGTCGTTGCCGCACTGCATCCGCAATCGAATGACGGATTTCCAGGGGACGGTGCGTAGGTATCGCGCGGAATCCGGATCCAGTGCCGGACGGTTCGATACTGCGCCGAATTGTGTCCCGGTGCGGCGACGATACCTGCTTGATAGCAAGCGACGTCATCGCACGCAAGGCCCGGCGCAGCAAATGACAGGTCGACGCAGTGGCCTCGACGGGGCTGGCGATCGTGGTTCGCCTCGGGTAGCGTGGCGAGTTCAATTTCGCACGAAGGTGCCGCGCCCCATGGAAAATCGCCGCGATCTCGAGCAGGGCATCGAAGTCGACCTGCGCGACCGCCAGAACTATGGTGGCTACCTGCAACTCGATACCCTGCTTTCCGCGCAGAAACCGCTCAGCGATCCGCCCCATCACGACGAGATGCTCTTCATCATCCAGCATCACGTCAGCGAGCTGTGGATGAAGCTCGTGATCCATGAGCTGCAGGCGGCGATCGGCCTGCTGTCGATCGACCAGACCGATTCCAGCCTGAAGATCCTCGCCCGCGTCAAGCAGATCCAGCGCCAGTTGTTCGAGCAGTGGGCAGTGCTCGAAACCCTGACGCCGACCGAATATCAGCAATTCCGTCATGTCCTCGGCCCGGCTTCCGGATTCCAGTCTCATCAATACCGGATGATCGAATTCCTGCTTGGCAACAAGAATGCCGACATGCTGGCCGTGTTCAACCATGATCCGCAGCGCCAGGCGGAATTGCGGACAACCCTCGAAGCGCCAGGTTTGTACGACGAGTTCCTGCGCCACCTGTCGCGCGCCGGCCATGCGGTCCCGGTCGATTGCGTCGAGCGCGACTGGTCGCTGCCGCATCGACGCCGCGCCGAGCTCGTGCCGGTGTTCAAGCGCATTTACGAAAATGCCGAAGAGTTCTGGTCGGAATACCACTTCTGCGAACAACTGGTCGATGTCGAGGAATCGTTCCAGCTCTGGCGCTTCCGCCACATGAAGACCGTCGAGCGGATCATCGGCAACAAGCGCGGCACCGGCGGATCCTCGGGTGTCGCCTTCCTGGCCAAGGCGCTTGAGCTGACCTTCTTTCCGGAACTGCTCGAAGTGCGCACCGTGATCGGAACCTGATCGCGCGCCGGTGGATGTTGCGACGCAGCAGCGTCGGATGAATTGACGTCCATCGCCGGGTCGGTAATCCTCCCCGGGTTTATGCTTGTTCATCGATGGAGAATTGCATGACCGGCGCCACCCAACCCGCACCACCTGCCCCGGGGCAGATCCAGTTTCAGGATCGAATGGGACATCCACGTCCGTTGTGGATGCTGTTCATGACCGAATTCTGGGAACGCTTTGCGTTCTACGGCATGCGTTGGGCGCTGGCGCTGTATATCGTCGCTCAGTTCTACGGCGGTGACAGTGGCGGTGAGGCGCCCGCCAGCAAGCTCTACGGAGCCTATCTCGCGCTCGTCTACGCGGCGGCCCTGTTCGGCGGTTACATCGCTGATCGCGTGATCGGCTACCAGCGATCGATCCTGCTCGGCGCGGTGGTCATGGCGACCGGTTTGTTCCTGATCATGGTGCCCAACGAGGATGTCTTCCGCATCGGCCTGGCCACTGTCATCGCCGGCAACGGCCTGTTCAAGCCCAACATTTCCACAATGGTTGGCCAATTGTATGCGACGGGCGACGGGCGCCGCGACTCCGGCTTCACCTTGTTCTACATGGGCATCAATGCCGGTGCGCTGATCGCGCCCGTGCTGACCGGCTGGGCGGCCGAGCAGATGTTTGGCGGTTCACCGCAAATGCCGGCCTACAAGGCGGTGTTCATCGCTTCGGGCATCGGCATGCTGATCAGCCTGGTCTGGTTCTGGTTCGGCCGCGCGCAGTTGCAAGGCATCGGCAATCCGACCGAGGGCCAGGGCGGAATGCAACGGGTGCTGTTTGTCGCGCTGGGCGTGTTGGCGGCCATCCCGCTGATCTACTTTCTGTTGAGCATCGACGCCGGCATTCTCGGCTGGATTCTGGCCGCGTTGTTCGTGGCCTTGTGCGTGCTGATTCTTCGTGAAGGCTTCCAGACCGGGACGGTGGCGCGCGACAAGGCCATCGCCATGCTCATCATCTTTGTGTTCAACGTCCTGTTCTGGATATTCTTCGAGCAGGCGGGCAGTTCGTTCAACTTCCTTGCGCAAAACGTCGTCAATCGCGATTTTGGTGACTGGACCTTCCCGGTCGGCTGGTTCCAGTCGGTCAACTCCCTGGCCATCATCACCCTGGCGCCGGTGATTGCCTGGATCTGGGTACGCATGGGGCGCGCCAATCCCTCGATTCCGCGCAAGTTCGGCCTCGGCATCATGTTCAACGGACTGGCGTTCCTGCTGCTGATGATTGCCTTGTCCGGCATGGTCAGCGACGCCGGCAAGATTCCGTTCTGGACGCTGTTCATGGTCTATGTGATCCAGTCAGTGGGTGAGTTGTGCCTGTCACCGATCGGCCTGTCGATGGTGACCAAGCTGGCACCCGTTCGTCTGGTCGGCTTCGGCATGGGTGGCTGGTTCCTGTCCACGGCCATCGGCAACAACCTGTCCGGCATCTTCGCCAGCAGCGTCAGCGGCGAAGGCGGCCTGAGTGCGGCTTCCGCGTTGTCTGGTTACACCTTTGGCTTCTGGGTGTTGATCAGCGCCGGTGCGTTGCTGTTCCTGATCGCGCCGCTGATCCAGCGCCTGATGCATGGCGTCAAATAACGGCTCGATATTGCGCAGGAGCGCCTGAGGCGCTCCTGCAAAACCGCTGCAGCGCCGTTGCGACCGGGGTTGGCGCAGCCCGTCCCGGTCAAACCGGGTCAGCAATCAGCGCTTCGCTTCGAGCTGCTCGGCTTGCCAAAGCGTATTGAGGATCCGGGTCAACCACTGACGTTCCTCCGGGTCGAGATGGGCAAGCAGGCGTTGTTCGTGTTCGAGCGCGAGCGGTGCCACCTGGTCATAGATCCTCCATCCCTCCTCGGACAGGCGCAGCACGGACTGCCGCTTGTCGTGGCGTGCCGTACTGCGTTCGATCTGCCCCTTCCTGAGCAGGCGGGCCACCGCACGGCTGACCGCAACCTTGTCCATCGCGGTGCGCTCGGCCACTTCGCGCGCGGAAATGTCGGCGCAATAGCCAAGCACGGCCATCGCTCGCCACTCGGTGACGGACAGGTCAAAACGCTTGTCGTAGACGCGGGCGATCGCCTGGCTCAAGGTGTTGGAGAGCACCGAAAGCCGGTAAGGCAAGAAGGTTTCGAGTTCGAGCAGGGCGCGACCGGGCATTGCGGTGCCTCTTGCAAATGGTTTCAAGTGTAACCAAGATAACGGGTCCAGTGCGCAGCTCGCGCAGGTTTCGAGGGAATCGCCATGAATGCGCAACTCCAATCCGCCAACACGGGCATGCAGGTTACGACGTTCGAGAATCCGATGGGAATCGATGGCTTCGAGTTCGTCGAGTTCGCCTCACCGGAACCGCAGAAGCTGCGCGATCATTTTCGCCGGATGGGTTTCACCGCGGTGCTCAAACACACGTCGCGGCCGATCACCGTGTATCGCCAGGGCGGCGTCAACTTCCTCATCAACGAGGATCCCGATTCGTTCGCGGCCGACTTCGCGGCTGCGCATGGTCCTTGCGCCTGCGGTTTCGCGATCCGTTTCAGCAAGCCGGCCGATCAGGTTTGTGCAACGGTCATCGCCAACGGCGGCGAGGCGATCGATCACAAGGCCGCGAGCAAGGCCGTCGATGCGCCGGTGGTCAAGGGCATCGGTGATTGCATGCTGTATCTCGTCGATCGTTATGGAGATGCAGGCGACATCTACTCGGCCGACTACGCCCCGATCGCCGGTGCGGATCAGGATCCGAAGGGTTTCGGGCTGACCTTCATCGACCATCTGACGCACAACCTGTTCTTCGGCAACATGCAGAAGTGGTCCGACTACTACGAGCGCCTGTTCAATTTTCGCGAGATCCGCTATTTCGACATCAAGGGCGCAAAGACAGGACTGGTCTCGAAGGCGATGACCGCCCCCGATGGCATGGTGCGCATTCCGCTCAACGAGTCTTCGGACGAGAAATCGCAGATCAACGAGTATCTGAACGAGTACCACGGCGAGGGCATCCAGCATATCGCCTGCTTCACCGACGACATCTATTCGACGATCGAGGCGATGCGGGCGCAGGATGTGGCTTTCCTCGATACGCCGGATGCGTACTACGAAGTGATCGACGAACGTATCCCGAACCACGGCGAGGATGTGCCGCGCATGTCCGCGAACAGGATCCTGATCGACGCCGACAAGGAAACCAAGAAGAAGCTGCTGCTGCAGATCTTCACGCAAAACTGTATTGGCCCGATCTTCTTCGAGATCATCCAGCGCAAGGGCAATCCGGGATTCGGTGAAGGCAATTTCCAGGCCCTGTTCGAGTCGATCGAACGTGACCAGATGCGCCGGGGCGTGCTCTAGTTCATTCCTCTCCACCGAGAGAGCGCTGGGACGGGAGTAGGCCGAAGTGAAAATCCTCAATCCACTGCCACCCACAAGATCGCTCGAACACGCACGCCAGATGCGCATCAACATTCCGGACGACGAGCGATTGCTTTCGAATTCGATCCGCGGTCGCCACCCCGGTGGCATGAAGTTCCGAAGTGACCGTACCCTCACCCCAACCCCTCTCCCGGTGGGAGAAGGGCTTTCAGCCCGCGAGCCGTGAACATGAACTGCGACGCATATCAAACCGGTTTCGGCAACGAATTCGCCACCGAGGCCTTGCCCGGAGCATTGCCGCAAGGTCGCAATTCGCCGCAGCGTGCGGCTTACGGCTTGTATGCCGAGCAACTGTCCGGCACCGCGTTCACTGCGCCACGTTCGCACAATCGAAGGAGCTGGTTGTACCGCATCCGGCCGGCATCGATGCACAAGCCGTTCGTGGCGATGGAGTCCGCCGGATTCCACAATCGCTTCGACGACGTCGAGGCGACGCCGAACCAGTTGCGTTGGGATCCGCTGCCGATTCCATCGGCGCCGACCGATTTCATCGACGGCCTGCAGACGATGGCGGGCAACGGCAGTGCAGCAGCACAGAGCGGAATCGGCATTCACGTCTACGCAGCCAACCGTTCGATGCAGGGGCGCTATTTCTACAATGCCGACGGCGAACTGCTGATCGTTCCGCAACAGGGGCGGCTGGTCCTTGCGACCGAACTCGGCGTGATCGAGATCGAGCCACAGCAGATCGCGGTGATACCGCGCGGCATCCGCTTTCGCGTCGACTTGCCGGATGGTCCTTCGCGCGGTTATGTCGCCGAGAACTTCGGCAGCGCGCTGCGCCTGCCGGACCTCGGGCCGATCGGCTCGAATGGTCTCGCCAATCCGCGCGACTTCGAAACGCCGGTCGCCCGCTACGAGGATGTCGAAGGCGACTACGAGCTCATCGCGAAATTCCAGGGTGCCCTGTGGCGTGCCTCGATCGCGCACTCGCCGCTCGATGTCGTCGCCTGGCACGGCAGCCATGTGCCGTATCGTTATGACTTGCGGCGTTTCAACACGATCGGCTCGATCAGCCATGACCATCCCGATCCGTCGATCTTCACCGTGCTGACTTCAGCCAGCGATACGCCCGGCACGGCGAATATCGATTTCGCGATTTTCCCGCCGCGCTGGTTGTGCGCGGTGGATACGTTCCGGCCGCCATGGTTCCATCGCAATATCGCCAGCGAGTACATGGGCCTGATCCACGGGGTCTACGATGCCAAGGCCGGAGGTTTCGTTCCGGGCGGCAGCAGCCTGCACAACTGCATGAGCGGACATGGTCCGGATGCGGCCAGTTTCGAGAAGGCGATCCGATCGGATACCTCGCAGGCTGATCATATCGTCGATACGATGGCGTTCATGTTCGAGACGCGGGCGGTGATCCGCCCGACCCGCAGCGCGCTCGAATCCGAGCAACTCCAGCACAACTATTTCGAATGCTGGCAGGGCTTGAAGAAGCATTTCGATCCACAGCAGCGTTGATTTCACGACAGGAATCCGAACCGACATGAAACTGGCGAGTCTCAAGGAAGGCGGCCGTGATGGCACGCTGATCGTGGTCAACCGCGAACTCACGCGCGCCGTTCGCGCGCATGCAGTCGCTGCGACCTTGCAATCGGCGCTCGAGGACTGGAGCAGGGCGGCGCCGCGGCTCAACGCCCTTTTCGAGGAGCTCCAGGCGGGGAACGCTGCCGATGCATTCGATCTCGATGTCGACAGTCTCGCTTCGCCGTTGCCGCGCGCGTACGAATTCGTCGATGGCAGCGCCTACCTGCCGCATGTCGAGCGCGTGCGTCGCGCGCGCGGCGCCGAGGTGCCGGCAAGTTTCTACACCGACCCTCTGATGTACCAGGCAACGAGTGCGGGTTTTCTCGCGCCGCGTGATCCGATTCTCGCGGCCAGCGAGGACTGGGGTATCGATCTTGAGGCGGAAGTCATCGTCGTCACCGACGATGTCGCGATGGGCGTATCGCCCGCACAGGCGGCCACGCATATCCAATTGATCGGCCTGGTCAACGACGTCTCGTTGCGTGGCTTGATTCCGGGCGAGCTGGCCAAGGGCTTCGGCTTCCTGCAATCGAAACCACGCTCGGCCCTGTCGCCTGTATTCGTCACGCCGGACGAACTCGCCGACAGCTGGAAGGATTCCAAGCTTCACCTGCCGATGCGCACCTGGATCAATGGCCACTGGTTTGGCGAGGCCGAGGCAGGCATCGACATGCAGTTCAGCTTCGCGGAACTGATCGCCCATGTGGCGAAATCGCGTCCATTGAGCGCCGGGACGCTGGTCGGATCAGGTACGATTGCCAACGAGGACACCTCGAAGGGAGCCTCCTGTCTGGCCGAGCAGCGTACCGTGGAGACGCTGCGCGACGGCAGGCCGGTTACACCGTTCCTCAAGTTCGGTGATCGTGTGAGGATCGAGGTGACCGATGCGGCGGGGCGCACGATCTTCGGTGCGATCGATCAGGTGGTGGAGAAATATTCTCCCCGGTGATCGAAACCGCTTATCCAGGCTGACGGCCATGGCGCGTCAGCCGTTTGCGAGTCCTGTGGGAGGGGCGCATGGCGGAAGTACTGAAGCTGTACAGCTACTGGCGCTCCAGTGCCGCGTACCGTGTGCGCATTGCCCTGAATCTCAAGCAGCTCGCGTACGAGATCGTTCCGGTGCATCTGGTCAACAACGGCGGGGAACAGCACAGTGAAAGTTACCTGGAACTCAATCCCCAGGCGACGGTGCCCACCCTTCTCGATGGCTCGCGGATATTCCGGCAGTCCATGGCGATCATCGAATATCTCGACGAAGCGTATCCTGGAGCGACGGCCCTGCTTCCTTCGACGGCCCGCGAGCGCGCGCGCGTGCGAGCCATCGCCCAGGTGGTCGCCTGCGACATCCACCCGCTCAACAACCTGCGGGTGATGCAGTTTCTGGAACGCGATTTCAGCTCGCCCGTGGTCGAACGCGACCGCTGGAGCCGCCACTGGATAACCACGGGGTTCAACGCACTCGAGAAGATGCTCGATGACAATTCGTCGACCGGACTCTACAGCGATGGCGACGCGCCGACGCTGGCCGATATCTGCCTCGTCCCGCAGGTCTATAACGCGCGTAGATTCGGTGTCGACCTGACCGCGTATCCGACCATCGCGCGCATCGAACAACAATGCCTCGGCCTTGCCGCGTTTGAAAATGCCAGGCCCGAGAACCAGCCGGATGCGCCATCGCAGGCGGGCTGAGCGAACCCGGCGCAGCTAGCCGGCGATATAGCGCTGCAGTTGTTCGATCTGTTCGCTCTGCTCGTTGATCACGGCCTTGACCAGATCGCCCAGTGAAACCACGCCTATGGTCTTGCCATCCTCGATCACCGGAAGATAGCGCACGCGTTCGTGGGTGCACAGGCGCATGCAGTGATCGATGCTGTCGTCCGGGCTTACCGTGAACAGGGTGCGGTCCATGACCTCGAGTACCGACGTCGACGCGGATGAGCGTCCCTTGAGCACGACGTTTCGCGCGTAGTCGCGTTCCGTGACGACCCCGATCAGTTCGTCGCCCTGCATCACGAGCAGCGCGCCCACGGCACGTTCGGCCATTCGGCTGATCGCATCGAGCACCGGTGCGTCGGGAGCGATCGTCAGGATCCCATGACCTTTGTCATCGAGCAGGTGCTTGACTTGCAGCATGGGAGCCTCCGTCTGGATTCGCTGCCCGTCGAGGGCCGCGGGCTTCCAGTCTAACCCTGTCACGAGCGTTTGACGAAGGCTTGTACGCGCCTGCCTCGGGCTCTGTCAGCGCGAGCGCAGGTCGGTGCGGATGCCTTGCGCGGATTGCTCGTCCTCGTCGTCCTGGTCATGGTCGCCGTGGCAGGGTCTGGTCTTGCCGATCCTGCGTTTGGCGCAGCGGAATCCGGGCGCTCAGCGTGTCGTCGATGCACCCAGCTGGCGAAACGCGCAATTGAAGGCCACGGTGATCCGCTGTCCTTCTCCGTAAAACGGAAAGACCTCGTGGATCAGCCAGGACGGGAACAGGACGAGGTCGCCAGCGAGCAAGGACAAGTTGCGTCCCTTCAAGGTGTAGTTGCCACCCAGTTTCTGATTGCCGGGATCGATATACATGCCGGCAGGTTGATGGGGATTGTGGAAATGCAGGACTCCGGATTGGGTTTCGCCGGCATCGCTCGCTCCCGGGCTTACGCAATAGACTCCCGACCAGGTTGCCATTGGATGATTGTGCGAGCTGAACCTGCCGCCCCGGCGCGTGATGTGGAACCATGCATGTGTCTGCGATTCGAGTCGGCGCAGTTCCTCTGGCGGATAGCCGTTCAGTTCGCCAATGACGTCGAACAGCTTGAGCATGCAGAACTCGTGCAGACGCTGTACGCAGGATTCCGGCCAGGAAAAGAGATCGAAGTTGCTCTCGAACAAGCCGTTTGGAATCCCCATCGTGGGGTCGCGATTGCGCCACCTCGGACCTTCTGCTTCACGTAGCAGGAACAAGTTGGCCAGTTCAGCGTTGAGTGACGCCGGATCCGGCATTTCCGTTTTCACGAACGGCACCGCGAAGAGGGGAAACAAGCTCATTGGACAAGGCATCAATTGGATCGGGTCGAAGTATGCCGGTCTTGACCAATGCTCGCCAGAAGTGGGGCTATCCGCCAAGTCCGACGCTTGATTGAGTCGTGATCCGGATTGCCTTGGTCACGGCCGGAGATACGCCGCTCCCCCGAGCTGACGCACCTGACGCTCGATCCAGTTGGCACGCCGCTGGACATAGGCTGACGGCCGATCGGCATGCAGCTTGCGCGGATTCGGCAAGACCGCGGCGAGCAAGGCGCATTGGTGCGGATCGAGTCGGGCGGCGGAGCGCCGGAAGATCCGATCACTGGCCGCACCGACGCCGTAGATGCCATCACCGAACTCGGCGATATTGAGATAGACCTCGATGATGCGCTGCTTGGGCCAAAGTACTTCTATCAACAAGGTGAAGTAGGCCTCGAATCCCTTGCGCACGAAACTGCGCCCGTTCCAAAGGAACAGGTTCTTGGCGACCTGCTGGCTGATCGTGCTCGCTCCGCGCAGGCGCGAGCCATCTTCGGCGTCGGCGAGAGCCGTCTGGATGGCTCCGACATCAAAGCCGTGATGCTGCGGGAATTTCTGGTCTTCGGCGGCAACGAGGGCAATCGGCAGGTTGCCCGACACTTGCGCGATCGGCACCCAGCGGTAATCCAGTGTGAAATCGCGCTCGCGGTCGATCCAGGAATCGATGTGCCGACCGATCATGAAAGCCGAAGTCGGTGGCGCAACGAAGCGCAGGCAAAGGACGAGCAGGACGCTCAGGACGATCCAGGCCAGCGCCGCAAGGGCGAGCCACCGCAACAGGCGACGCAGGTTGGGCAGGCGCAATCGCATGCGTGGATTGTGCCATTCGGAGTGCCCGGTTTCTCCTTCCCTCATGCAAGACGGGCGCGGAATTCCGCGCCCGTCTCCCTTGCGGTTGGCTTGAATCCCTGCGATCAGAGCGGTGTGCAGGTATAGGCCGGGTTGGCCGGATCGAAGCCGTCCACGAAGATCCGGTCGGCACTGTTCACACGGATCTCGTCGATAAACGCACCGCCCACTTCGTAGCCGCCGTCCGACGAGAAGCGCCAGCGCAGCTGGATCGTCTGGCCGGAATACGCCGCGAGACTCGCCGAGAAGTTCTGGAACGAAGCCACGGCCGCGTCATTGGTCGGTGTCGCGGAAGTCGATCCAGCGAATCCGGTCTTTCCGACCGGATACCCGCAGGCATTGCCGGCATTGGTCACGGTGCCCGAGGCCGGGTATCCGCCGTTCGGCGCCAGATCTGCCCAGCTCGCGCCGCCGTTGGTCGACACTTCCAGCATGAGGACATCCCAGCCGGTCTCGATGTTGTACTTCATCTTGAAATCGAGAGTGGCGCTCGGCTGCACCACAATCGGCGGCGTCGTCATCGCGCCGCAACTGCTGGCGGGATAATTCGCCCCATCGGCACCGCTGTGATAGCTCAGGGTGCCCGATGTGGCCGCAGTGTTGGTGACTTGCCAAGGAGCAGCGAGGTTCGAGTAGACGTGCGTATCGCCGTCATCCAGGTAGGTATTGCCATCGATGCCGCCCGGTCCGACCGCGGTGCCACCCACGGTCTGGCTGATCGGCGCGCTGTTGCCCTGCGAGTCGGTCGCCAGAACCTTGTAGTAGTAAGGCGCAGCGGGCAGTACCGCAAAATCCTCATAGCTGGCGCTTGCCACGTTCGTGGCGATCGTGGTTGGCGACGTGAAATAGGGATCCGAGGATCTCTGCACCGAATAGCTGACGGTGGGGGAAAGCGGGCAGTTCGACGCCGCGGCCGCCCAGGTCAATGGCACCTTGCAGGTCGCGTTGAGCGATGCACCGCCGACCACGCTGGTGCCGTCGAAGGACGGCTGCAGGTTGCATGCGCCACTGGAAGTCGTATCGATGCAGGCCGAGGCATCGCCCTCGACATCATTGCTGATGCCGCGAACCTTGTAGGCATACGGATAGCCGCCCTGACTCGTGGTATCGACGACCGGGCTGGAGGTGGACGATCCGACCAGTCGGAAATCCCCCGCCGCCGCTGCGCACGTGCCGGCCGCACGATAGAGCTGGAAGCCCTGGGCGCCACCGGCGGCACTGAATGCGACCTGGGTGCCGCCTGCAACCGGGGATACGCTGAGTCCGGTCGGTGCCGCGAAAGCCGCCGCATTGGGCAGACCGAATGCGCCCGATACCGCAAGTGCATAACCCTGGCGATTCGTGTTCGGCCGCGAACCGCCCGGTACCGCAGTGCCTTTCACGCGGAACGTGTAGCTGCCCGCGGCCGGGGCGGTGAGGCGCACCTGTTCGACCGTGTTGCGGATATCCGCGCTGCCACCTGTGGTCGATATGCCGGAGGTGAATACGTTGCCGCGATAGAGCGTGGCTCCCGGTCCGACCACTTCGAGGTCGAGATTGTTGACCAGGCTCAACGCGGCGCCGCTGGTTGCCTCGGGGTCATACCAGGTCAGGGTTGCTCGCAATTCCTGACCTGCCGCCACATTGGCGATCGTGTACTCCTGTGTGTCACCGGTCTTCACGCCGGCCACGTTGGTGCGTTCGAAGATGCGCAGGCGGCGATTGTCGTTGCCGAACGCACTCGGCGTGGTCGAGAACCACAGATTCGAGTCGGTCCAGCCGCGACCCCAGCCGTAATTGCCGTTGAAGAACTGATCGGTCGGAGCGGTGTTCGAGTTCAGGATCGGGTTCGTGCCATTCAGGAGCACGGCCTTCAGCGCCATGCCGCTCGGGTTGTACGAGTCGGCGGCGGTCTTTGCTCCGCGAGGGTAGAAGCCGTCGGTGAAGAACTGGCGGACGAGGCCGGCATTGCCGGCGATCGTCGGTGCGGACATCGATGTTCCAGAGAGCGATTTCGACACGGCGGCTTCGATCGTTCCGGTCGTGCTCGCATCACCCGACGCCGAGATCGTGCTGGTTCCGGGAGCCATGATGTCGGGCTTCAGGCGTCCGTCGACCGTCGGCCCGCGACTTGAGAAGTTCGCGACCACCTTGCTGCCGGAATGTCCGAGCGCGCCGACCGTGATCGCGTTCTTGGCGTTTCCAGGCGAGCCGGTAGTCGTTGCCGCACTGCCGCTATTGCCTGCCGAGACGACGAAGACCATGTCTTCGATCGTCGACAGCGAATTGTCCACGATGCGGTCGCTGCCGCTGTAGGCGCCAGCGCTTGCACTTCCCCAGCTTGCACTGTGGATGCGTGCTCCCGCGCCATGCGCCTGCCTGATCGTTCCGCCGAGATCGGTGATCGACAGGCAGCCCGTGGTGTCGTTGCCGATATCCTGGAACAGGAGTTGCGCATTCGGCGCCATGCCATCGGCCAGTTCGTGGCCCGATGAGGTCGGAGTCGATGCGGTGTAGGTGGTCGCGCCAACCGTGCCGCCGGCATCGCCAGCGACCGTGCCGCTGGTATGAGTACCGTGAAAGCTTGTCGGGCTGGTACCGCCGGGACACGTGGCGGTGTTGTCATACGCGGTCGCGCCTGGCTGTACCCAGTAGCCGTAGACCTTGTTATCGACGTGGGCGACGCCGAGCGCAGGTGGCACCGGAGTGTCGGCCGTCGTGATCTCGGTGTGATCGCCAGCCCCCTTGTTGAGGGTCGTGAACCACGCTTCATTGGCATCGAGTCCCGAATCGGAGATGCTGATGATCTGACCCGTGCCGAACAGGCCGTGGTCCCACAGCGGTTGCCGACCGGCTTCTACGGCACCCGATCCGGCGGTGCCGGCGGTCGGGGAGTCGCCCTGGATCGCGCTGATGCCGCCCGTGTTGTTGACGTATTCCTGAAGATGCGGGGCAACCCAGGAGACACTGTCCTCGGCAGTCGCGGCGCGGACCAGGGCGTCAAGCCCGTCCTCGCCGACATGGACGCGGGCGAAAGGCACCGAGTCGCTTTCCGCAACCGATATGATCGTTGCGCCCGCCAGTTTCGCAAGGGCAGTTCCGATCTGGCTGGCCGATTCGCCGGCAAAACCGAACACATCGATTTCGAGGCCGCCTTGCGGGGCAAGTTTCAAGTCTGCGCGGGCGCCGCTCCAGAGTGCCGGATCAAGCTTCTGCCCGGGCTGATAGACGCCAACCCAGCGCACGTCGGCATCGGCGCGCAATTCGCGCAGCGCATTTCCTTCGAGGCGGACCTGGTAGGCATTGTTTGGCACATAACCAAGGAAGCGCACCCCACGCTGCTCGAGCCGGGCCCGCGCCTTCGCCGGATCGTCATTGAACTGGACGATCGCGTAGCGGCCCGTTGCCGCGTCAGCGGCGGCACCAGTGGCCGAGAAATCGATGCGTTCGGTGGTTGGATCGATGAGGCCCGAGCGCAGCAGCAGAAGGCGGTTGTCGCCAGCACGCGCGTCGGTCAACTGGTCGGGTGTTACGACCTGTGGGGCAACGCTCAGCAAGTTGTCGGATGCGGCTTGCGCATTGCCGAGAGCGAATATGACGGCGGCAGCGAGTGCCGTACGAGCGAAAGAACTGGAATTCATCGGGATCCCCATCTTGAGCTGACGTCTGAGTAGTGAATCGGAGGGTGAAGTGTTCATGGCCATATCGGCTGCCAGCGCGAGCGCGCAGACCAGGACCTGATCCTCAATAGTGCCGCGAAGTCGGGATGGAAGGCTCCGTCGGCGGGCTGATTCCGCATGATCCTTGGGCGGAGTTGGAGGGGATTCGATATCGGCTTGAGATCCTGCCGCGCCACACGGGGACGTTGGCCCGCGACATCGAGATCAGGCTGGCGGCCACTCGCCTGGACACCCTGCCTCAGCTTGCAATGACGTGTCCCGGCCCAATCTCGGCCACTCGCATATTCCCGAGTCCGCAATGATGACGAGCGCCGACGCGATCCATGCCTTCCAACTGCAGAGAGCGGGAGTGCGTGGCCAGGTCGTTCGCCTGGAATCCGCATGGCATGAAATTCGGCAGCAGGCCGAGCTTCCGCCCGTGGTCGCTCGTCTGCTCGGCGAGTCACTGGTGGCGAGCGCGATGTTTGCTGGCGCGTTGAAGTTCGAGGGAAGCCTGTCGATCCATCTGCGCCACGCAGGCGCGCTTCGCCTGTTGTTTGCCGAGTGCACGCATGATGGTTTCCTTCGCGGGCTCGCGCGTTGCGACGCCGACGCCAGCGATGCCTCGGTCGTACTCGCCGGCACGGATACGCAACTCGCCATCACGATCGAGAACTCCCGGGCAGACGCGCGCTATCAGGGTCTCGTTGCGGTCGAGTCCGCGAGCCTTGCGCAAGCATTCGAAGGCTATTTCGGACAATCCGAGCAGTTGCCGACGCGCATCGTCTTCGCGGCCGGCAACGGGCGTTGTGCAGGATTGATGATTCAGCAGATCGCCGCGTCGGGTGGTTCGGGCTCGACGACCGATGAGGATGCCTGGGGCCGCGTCGGGCACCTGCTGGCTACCTTGACCGAGGGCGAACTGCTCGACCTGCCGGTCGAGCAACTACTCGTGCGCCTGTTTCACGAGGAAGAGATCCTGCTGCAGCAAGGCCGCCCGCTTGCCTTTCGCTGTTCCTGTTCGCCGCAGCGCGTGGCGGCCATGTTGCGATCGCTCGGTCCCTCCGAGGCCGATGAGGCGCTTCGCGCCGAGGGAGTGCTGACCGTGACCTGCGAGTTCTGCAATCGCCGGTATCAGCTCGATGCTATCGATCTGGCGACCGTGTTCTCGGATTCTTCGCCGATGCCGGGGCCCATGACCGAACAGTGACTGCGGCCGACAACGACCGGCGTTTGGCCACTGGGCGGCTCGGAACGAAGATGATCCCGGAGTGTTTCGGAACGCGTCGCCCGCTATCGAATCTTCCGCAATTCAGCGGCTTGGAGCACAAATCTGAGACGGCGTGGACTGTTGATTTTTCGTAAAACGGAGTACGATCAGCCCCGTATTGCTACCGGACCCGGTTGTTCTGGATGCAGTGATTCACGGGAACTCGCCAACCTTCCCGGCTACTAACCACGGTCTCTGGCTTCGCCATCTCAGGTTCATTCATGCTGTTTCGTGCCGCCGCCACTGTCCTTGCCTTGTGTCTGCCTCTGACGGCTGTCGGACAGAAGCTTGCGCCGGTCGCGTTGGTGGACGGCCAGCAACCCCTGTTTGATCGCCTGCTTTCCGTCGATGCCGGTCCTACTGCCGCCGATGGTCAGGTCGTTCCGCTGTGGGCCAGCCCGGATGGTCGCCTTCTCGCCATCGTCGCGCTTTCAAGCGGCTCGGGAGCTCCCGTATTGCCGCCGTCACCCGCGTTTGGCGGCGTGTCGGACCTGCGGATCATCGACGCCACGAGCTTGTTTTCGGCAGGATTGCGCTTGCGCGCTGGAGAAGGCCTGCATGCCGATCTGATCCTGTCGCGGCAATCCGCGCCGATTTCCTATGGCCAGGGCGGGCAGGTGCAATGCGAATCCGGATCCTGTTTTGGTGACCTTTCATCCGCGCAGGCCGATGCGCTGTACTCGGCAGGCGTAGGTCTCGGCTGGCAAGTTGCAAACGGTCGCGGCGTGGATTTGTCGTTCGGACTGTCCTGGTTGAATGGCGGCCGTTTTGATTTGCCGCACCTTGGCTCTGCTTCATTGGCGTCGACACCGATAGATCTTTCGATTCTTGATATGCCGGAAATTGCGGCCTACAAGATTCGATCGGGCCAGTTGCTCAGCACGCATGGAGCCTGGAGATTGGGACAGGGAACGACGATCGATCTCTCTGCAGCTCTCAGCCGCGCCGAGTTGGCGCCGATCTGGTACGGCATTCCCGGAGCAGGGCTCGACTGGAACCAGGCGACGCTTGGAGTCGGCATAGCCAACGGCTCACTTCGCGGCAGCATCGTGGGGCGCATCAACAGTTTCGACGAGCCCGGCGTTGCCGGGAGCCGGCGTTGGAGCGGCATTGACCTTGGCGTCTCGTGGCGAACACCGTGGCGCGGAGAGGTGACGGTGGGTGCGCAGAATTTCTGGACCGCACCGATAGACGCGCCGGCAGCAGCGCATGAGGCGGATGCCTCGCAGGCGCGCATGCCCTATGTCCAGTATCGCCAGGATCTCTGACTTCCTGTAGCGCCTCCGCGTGGGGCATCGCAGCGCGTTCCTTCCTGCTGCATCGGCGAGGCCATTCGCTCCACGTCGAGTTTCGTAGTTTTCATTGATCGCCGCCATCATGCTGATTTCGTTCAGTTTTTCTGATCGAATGCAATCGATGTTAAGGCGGCGATCAGGGATTCCCATAACGTGAGAATGTTGTTAGTATCCTGCCACTGCCGTCGGTCCACTGGGCCGTTTCCGGCTATTTTTGCAGCAGGGAAAAGATTTCACATTAATTCCCGATGCGCGTCATGTCCCGAATCCGCGTCACCAGTGACACCACTCTAAAAACGTTGGAGAGCGTAATGAGATTAACGAACAACGAGCTTCTGAAAGCCGTACGCCTTGCATTGTATGCAGGTACAACGGCGGTAGTCGGATTGAGCTCCGCAGCAGTCTTCGCCCAGGATGAAGACACGAGCGAGAGACTCGATACGATCGTCGTGACCGGATCGAACATCCGCCGCGTCGATATCGAAACGGCCAACCCGGTCCTCACGATCGACCGCGCCCAGATCCAGAAAAGCGGCAAGCTGACCGTCGGCGACCTGGTGCAGGACCTGCCGGCCATCGCTGGTCAGGCGACCAATCCCCAGGTCAACAACGGTGGTGGTACGGGCGCTTCGGGCGTCTCGCTGCGCGGCCTCGGCACCAACCGCACCTTGATCCTCATTGATGGCCAGCGCGTCATCAACAACGACGTCAACCAGATCCCGGCAAGCGTGATCGAGCGCATTGACGTGCTGCTGGACGGTGCATCGTCCACCTACGGTTCCGACGCCATCGCCGGCGTTGTCAACTTCATCATGCGCAAGGACTACCAGGGCGCAGAGTTCGCGCTCGACTACGGCATTTCCGACCGCGATGACGGCGAGCGCACTGGCGCCTCGTTCACCTTCGGCCAGTCGACGGATCGCGGTAGCGTCGTTGCTGGTATCAACTACAACAAGTTCGAGGCCGTGGGCGCTGGTGGGCGCGAGTTCTCGCGCAGCGCGCTGTACCTGTACAGCGGCCCGGATGGCCTGGGTCAGGTCTTCGCCAGCGGTTCCAGCCGCGTGCCGACCGGTCGCGTGTTCCTGCCAGCAGGTAATGTTGGTCCTGGCGGTATCAACCTGCGCGAGCGTTTTGGCTGCACCTCGGTCACCCGCATCGCAGGCACCAACGGCACCTCGCTCGACAACTACCGTTGCTACGACGCTGTTGGCGACGCATACAACTTCCAGCCGGAAAACGTCATCCTGGTGCCGCAGGAACGTACCAACCTGTTTGCATTGGCCAACTACAAGTTGACCGACAACGTCGAAGCCTACCTCAAGACCTTCGTCAACCGTACGAGTTCGGCATCGTTGATCGCTCCGTACCCGCTCGATTCGCTGGGCAACGGCATCGTCACTTCGGCGGACAACCTGTACAACCCGTTCGGCGTCGATTTCGGACCCGGCGCGACCAACCTGACCGCGCGTCTGACCGGCACCGGCCAGCGCATCAACTCGTTCGACACGCAGACGTCGCAGTTCATCGGTGGCCTGCGCGGCAGTTTTGGTGACACCTCCTGGCGTTGGGATATCAATGCCAACTACGGTCACCTGACTCAGGACTCGTACACCACCGGCTACCTCAACTTCACCCAGCTTGCTGCGGCTCTCGGGCCGTCCATGCTGGTCAATGGCGTTCCGACCTGCGTAGGCACGGCTGGCGACGCCAGCACCGCGATTGCAGGCTGCACCCCGCTCAACATCTTCGAGCAGGACAGCGCACAATCCACTGCTACGTTCCTGACCGCGCAGTCGGCCCCGTTCCAGAACTTCCTCGCCACGTCGCGCGAAGCAACGGCCAACGTCAACGGTGAACTGTTCGATCTGCCGGCCGGTCCGGTCAGCTTGGCGGTCGGTGCCTTGTACCGCAAGGACTACTCGAACCTCCTCGCCGATTCGACGATCATCCTGAATCCGCAAACCGGCACCTGCGACCTGGGCACGGCCTGCACCACGCCGCTGACCGGCAACCTGAGCACCAAGGAAGTGTATGCCGAAGTGTTCGCGCCGATCCTTTCCGACGTGCCGTTTGCGCACAGCTTGAACATCGACGTTGGTCTGCGTTACTCGAAGTTCAACCTGGCTGGCAACACCACCAACTCGAAGATCGCCATCGAATGGCGTCCGATCGAGGACCTGCTGGTTCGCGGAACGGTGTCTGAAGTGTTCCGTGCGCCGAACGTCAGCGAGCTGTTTGCTGGCGCTGCGAGCGATGCTCCTCCGGCACAGGATCCCTGCCAGGGCTACTTGCCGGGCCAGCAACTGGGTATTGGTGCCTGCGGTCCGCAGACCGGTGCAACCAATATTCCGGCCACGGGTATCGAAGAGCAGCCGAATGGCCAGGTCAACGGTATCGCCTCGGGCGCAGTTGCCGCGGGCTTCTCGCTCAAGCCGGAATCCGGCAAGAGCTTCGATTTCGGCGTGGTGTACGACCCGAGCTGGCTGGAAGGCTTCTCGATCAGCGCCGATTACTACCGCATCTATCTGAACGATACGATCACCGGTATCGATGCGCAGACCGTGCTGACCCTGTGCTACACCGATCCGAACAGCCCGTATTGCCCGTTCATCTCGCGTTTCCCGGATGGCCAGATCGACACGATTCTCGAGCCGACGGTGAACCTGGGTCGTCTGGACACGTCCGGCTTCGACCTCGGCGTCAACTATCGCTTGCCGGAATTTGAAGCGTTCGGCCGCAATATCGGACGCTTCGCAGTCGGCATGAATGCGACCTACATTCAGGAATTCGACAACTCGATTCCGGGTGCGGATCGCTTCTCGAATGCTGGTGCATTCACGACCCTGTTCGGCAACTTCCCGCGCGTTCGTGCGACGGGTAACGTGAACTGGGACATGGGTCCGTTCGAGGCAGGCTGGAACATGCGCTTTGTCGGCAACACGAAGGCGATTGGCGCGGATACGGGTCCTCTTGGTCCTCCGTTCCTTGCAATCGGTGGAGTCACCTATCATGACTTCAACTTCGGCTACACGGCCGAGCCGATCAACACCCAGTTCCAGATCGGTGTTGACAATGCCTTCGACAAGCAGCCGCCGTTGTACTACACGGGCATTACCGTGAATGCGAACACCGATGTCCGTACCTACGACACCGTTGGTCGCTTCTTCTGGGCCCGCGCAACCGTCAAGTTCTGATCTGACGGGTACATTGCAACAAGATTGCCGCGCGGCTTTTGCCGCGCGGTTTTTTTTTGCGCCCTCGCTCAAGCCAACGGCGCAATTCGCACAAAGAGAATGCCTGCGTGACCGAACCAAACACACCGTCCATCGAATCGATTGTCGAATGCCTGCAGACCAACCGCCTGGCCGAGTCGGAGCTGCGCGCGCGCGCGCTGATCGGGCAGGAGCCGGGCAACACGGATGCGATGGTGCTGCTGGCGATTTCCCTGCTCATGCAAGGACGTCCGACCGAGGCTGCAGACCTGCATCGGGAATTGATTGTTCGCCAGCCCGGGGAATCGACCCACTACAACAACCTCGGGACGGCCCTGCTCGAGTCGGGCGATCTGGATGGGGCGGAACAAGCCTATCGTCGCGGTCTGGCGCTCAATGCAAAGGATGCGGGCGCGCTCGCCAGTCTGGGTGCATTGCGATGGCAGCGTGGTGATGTCATTGAAACCCGCGACTTGATGCTGGCCGCCTGGCGGCTCGATCCGGAAATGCCCGAACCGCGCATTTATGGCGCTCCCGCCTGCATCGCATGTGGTGAGCCCGAGATGGCCGCAAGGTTGCTGGAACAATGTGAAAAATGGCCGTTTCTCGGACCGACGCTGGAAGCCGATCTGTGCGCAACCCTGATGCAGATGGATCGCAATGACGAAGCCGAGCGCCGATTGCGCGCATTGTTGAGGCATCCGCAAGCGGAAAGCATTGCCTCGGTGAGATTGGCCGCCTTGATGGAAAGGATCAACCGGCTCGACGAGGCAGAGTCGGCGCTGGCGCGCGCATCGATAAGTGCATCCGACATGCATGAGGCGCAGCTCGTCAGGGCCAGGCTGGCCTCACGCCGCGGCCGTTACCAGGAGGCCATCGGGCTGTACAAGGACGTGCTGGATTCCAGCGGCGACAACGTCGCGAGTGCCGATGCATGGTTCGCACTGGCCAAGGCCCATGACGGCATGGGCGACGCGGCGCTCGCCATGCAGACCTTGCGAAAGGCCCATGAGCTGCAACTGCTTCACGTCGGGCGTCTTGCGCCGGACCTGTTGGCGCCGGACTCCAATCCGCTGAACATCGTGGAGTATCCGGTCGTCGAAGAGGTATACCGCAGGTGGCAGGTCGATCCCGCGGCACCGTCGGCCGAACAGTCGCCAATTTTCATCGTGGGTTTCCCGCGCTCCGGAACGACCTTGCTGGAACAGATGCTCGATGCACATCCGGGCATACGAGCGATGGATGAGCGGGCATTCCTGCAGAATGTAATTGCAAAGGTTCAGGAAGCGGGCAAGGAAAACTACCCTGATAATCTCGATCGCCTGAATCCGGCCGACCTGCAAGGCTTGCGTGAGGTTTACTGGAAGTGCGTCGAGGGTGTGCTGGATCTGCGAGCGGGCGAAAGACTTGTTGACAAGAATCCGCTGAATATCCTGCGGTTGCCGATCATCCACCGGATCTTCCCGAACGCGCGCATCATTCTTGCGTTGCGCCACCCCTGCGACGTGTTGTTGAGCAACTACATGCAGTGTTTTACCGCACCGGCCTATCAGGTCCTGTGCTCCTCATTCGAACGCCTTGCGCGTGGATATGCGGAGTCCATGGACTTCTGGACCGAACACGCCAGATTGTTCAACGCAAACATTCTCGAACTCCGCTACGAAGACATGCTGGACGATTTCGATGCAAGCCTGGAGCGGATCGCCAACCATCTCGGGCTTGAGGACCGCAATGCCCTGCGAGGATTCCAGGAGCACGCCCGCGCCAAGGGTTTCATATCGACGCCGAGTTATGCGCAGGTAGTCGAGCCCCTGAACAAGAAGGCGGTAGGGCGCTGGCATCGGTATCGCGACGTGCTCGCGCCGGTATTGCCTGTGCTCAAGCCGGCAATGGAACGATGGGGATATGAAGTGTGATTGCACATGGGGCGGTGACGGACTGATTGGGTACGCGACGCTTGTGACAACTCCGGGCCGGCCAGGCCGAGGTCGAACTGGAATAGAATCAGCATCCCTGCAGGAGCTCAAGCGACACTGTTCTGTCTGACTGTTCGCTGCGGATTCGCAAAGTCCGCCGAGCGGATCGTACAAGGCAAACGCGCTGGATCGCTCGCGGCGGTTCCTGCAGATGCCCGTCAGTGGTGGGCCGACGCGCGACGATCCTGGCCGGCGACCTTGTGCGTTGAACGGATTGCCCTTGTCTGGGAGGGAACCCTGCAGCAGGCCGGTGGCATTGAGGCGGTGATGCCGGCCGCAAGTGGGTAGCTGCTCCTGGATGCCGCAGAAGCAGCGAAGTTCGCCAAGAAATCCAGCAACGCTTCTCCTGGTCACATCACCCGTCCAGCTTCAGGATCCAGCATGCAACAGATGATCAACAACATCGTTTCGGCGATCAACGCAGGTCGCCCCCGCGACGCCCTGGCGATGGCGCGCGAACTGTCACAGAGCTTCCCGGCGGATGAGGGAGTGTTGTCGCTGCTCGCGGTCAGTGAGCAGGGCGCCGGCGATATGAACATTGCCCGCGACATCCTGATCCGGCTCACGAACGATCATCCCGCTACCTGGCAGCACTGGAACAATCTCGGCAATGTCTGGCGTTTGCTCGGTGACCTTCCGGCGGCCGCAGTGGCCTATGCCAAGGCGCTCGAGCTGCACACCGGCAGCGCGAAGTTGCGGGCCAATCTCGGCTTGTTGCATCTGAACCTGGGCGAGTTCCCGCAGGCGCGGGAGCAATTGTGCAGCGCGTGCATGATGCCGGGCGCCGAGCCTGGCATGCGCGTCTGGGCTGGCGTCGCATGCCAGGCCACGGCCAACGATGCCGAGGCAAGCGCGCTTGTCGAAGGATGGCAGCAATGGCCTCCGATATCCGAGGAAGCCATGCTCGAACTGGGCTGGTTGCTGATGTTGCTGGGCGATCATGCTTCGGGAGAGCGCATCCTTTCGCGCGAGTTCCAGGATTCGACGCTGCGAGTGCGCGCACTGGCTCGGCGCGTGATCGCACTGGAGCGCTTGAACAAGGTAGAGGAGGCCACCGAGCTGGCACTACGAATGTCCGATCCGACGCAGATCGGAGACCGGTCGGCGCGCATGGAGACCTTGCAGGCACTGGCAACCATCGCCATGCGCCAGAAGAACTTTGCCATGGCGCGCGATGCGCTCAACGCGGCATTGGCCCTCGATCAACCGATCCGTTATCGCCGTCCACTGCTGTTCTCGCTTGCGCGGGCATGTGATGCGCTCGGTGATGTGGATGGCGCGATGGCGGCGCTGGCCGAGGCCCATTCGACCGAGGCATCCGACCTGATCCAGCGCGAAGGCTCCAGTCTCGCCGGCTCCGGACTGCTGGCGCTCCTCGAGCCGCGTTTTGCCATGACCGCTCCAGTTTCATGGTCAAGCGACGACGCCCCTGCGGAAATCGAATCTCCCGTTTTCGTTGTGGGCTTCCCGCGTTCGGGTACGACGCTGCTCGAGCAGATGCTGGCGGCCCATCCGGCATTCGAATCCGCTGACGAGCAACCAATGATCCAGCGCGCGCTGGATCATCTGCGCGGGCAGGGAATCGAGTACCCGCAAGGACTCGGGTCGGTATCAACGGCGCAGCGAGATTCCCTGCGCGCGAGCTATTGGCAGGAAAGTCGTCGAACCGTGACGCTGCGGCCAGGTCAGCGCCTGATCGACAAGCATCCCCTGAACTTCCTTGCCTTGCCCCTGATCCGCTTCATGTTCCCGAACTCGCCGATCATCTTCTGTCGTCGGCATCCATGCGATTCACTCCTGAGCAGCTATATGCAGGATTTCCGTGACCCGCGCCTGGCGAATCAATGTGCAAGTCTGGAACGTCTCGCAGATCTGTATGTCCGGCTTGCGCAGCGCTGGGACGACGACACGAGATTCTTTCCTGAAAGAATCCTGGTCAGTCGACATGAGAATCTGATCGACGATGCCGATCAGCACCTGCAGCGGATCGGCCGCTTCCTCGGCGTCGAAGACAGTACCGCCATGCTTGATTTCAGCACGCGCGCCAAAGCACGCGGATTCATCGGCACGCCAAGCTACGCGCAAGTGGTGGAAGCGATAAATCCTGAAGCTGCCGGACGCTGGCGGCGTTATGCGAACCATCTTGCGCCGGTCTTGCCGAAGTTGGCCCCGATCATCGAAAATTGGGGCTATGAAGCCTGAGCCGGCAAACGCGAAGCGCAGCTTGACCGACTATGTGCGTTGGTACGATGACGCCTTGCCGATGGACTTCTGCGATCGTCTTGTCGCGGGATTCGAGCAGATGACCGCAGCACAGTCGGTCAATGGCCAGGGCGTTCGACCCGGACTGGAAGGCAGTCGCTGGACCGAGCTCAACATGAGCCTGTACGCCGACGTGGCGATGAAGGAATATTTCCACAGGCAGATCGACCAGTACCTCGAGCGCTACAACGTCGAGGTGGGGCTCGGTTTGCCGATTCCTCCTTCGGCGAAGCTCTCGGAGCTGGTCATCAAGCGCTACGCGGCCAGTTTGGGCGAGCGTTTCCAGCCGCATTTCGACTCGATGTACGACAAATGCGATCGCTACATGGTTTTCCTGTGGTATCTCAATGATGTCGCCGACGGAGGAGCAACCCGCTTCACCGATCTGGATGTCGAAGTGCAGGCGCGTCGCGGACGTCTCCTGATGTTTCCGCCGTACTGGATGTATCAGCACGCTGGAATGCCTCCGTTGTCGAACGACAAGTACATCCTCTCGACCTATCTGTTGTTCGAGAAGCATCCGGCATTCGAATCGATGTCGCGACAATCCGGCACGTGACGATCTGTTCCATGGCTGATCCGCAACACTGAGGCAGGCGATGGAACGGGCCGCACTTGAATCGATTTCCAGCGATGCCCAGGCATTCCTGCAGCAACTCGACCTGATCGGCCGCCGCGCGCTGTTCGTGAGGGTGACCCGGGACGAACTGGCAAGAGCCTCCTTTCTCGACGAGCGGTTGGGTCTGCAAGGACGTGAAGGATTCTGGCTGAGCTTCAGGCAGATCGACGAGATCGCCTCGATGCTGCCTGCAAACGCCCCGCTTCCGGATTTCATTTTCCATATAGGGCATTGTGGCTCAACCCTGCTCAGTCGACTGCTCGACCAGGTTCCGAATGTGCTCGGCTTGCGTGAACCCCTGCCTTTGAGGGATCTCGCGTCCATCGGGCGTGAGCTGGACTCGCCGTTGTCCCGAATGGACTCGACGCACTGGCATTCGCTGATCGCTACTTCGCTGCGACTCTGGTCCCGGCCATTCGCGCCGTCCCAGCACACCCTCCTCAAGGCCACCAGCACCTGCAACAACCTGATAGCACCGATCCTGCAGGCTGAACCCGGGATCCGAGCCGTGCTCCTGTATCTGCGCCTGGAACCGTATCTGGCGACGATGCTGAAAGGAAGTGGACTGGACGCGTTGCAGGCTGCGCCTGGGCGCCTGCAGTTCCTGCATGAATTCCTCGACGATACGGCGATCCGCCTGCACGAGCTGGAACCCAGCGAGATGATCGCCATGGGCTGGATTGCCGAACTGGCGCGCTTCCAGCAACTGCTGGCGCGATCATCATCAAGCCACCGATTGCTGTTGCTTGATTTCGAACATTTGCTCGCCGACATCCCGACGATGCTGGGTGGCGTGCTCCGGCATTTTGGACTGCCGATCAATGCAGGAGCAGGCAATCCCGACGCCCGGCAATCGATACTGAAGGCATACGCGAAAAATCCCGCACATGCCTATTCGGCCGAAGACCGGAACCACGATCTGAACCTGTCGCGACGCAGCCATGCTGCCGGGATTTCACGCGCCATGCGCTGGGCAGGCAGCGTGACGCAGCGTTACGAGCAACTGTCAGCGTTGCGCCCGTTGCTGGGCTGATACACGAAACCGGGCAATGCTGCGCAACGCCGATGCGTCGGGTTTCTGATCCTTTTTGCCTGTTTCGCAGCAGCCTCAAACGGGGGAAGGCACCGTCAGGCGCGAACTTTGGATCGGTCACTGCCTGGGGTTCCTTCGCCCGCAGCGGACTCTCGCATTGGAGGCGCTGCGCTGAGGGATCGTGCTCGACTTACATGTCCGACCACATGCGGAACAGGTTGTTGCGCAGCGAGCCGAGCATCAACAGCATGCGCATGTCGGCACCTTCGCCACGCGAACCTTCGATGGCGCGCGCCTCTTCGACCTGCTGCAGCAATTCGCGCTGTTGCACGTCAGCAACAAAACTCTGGATCCAGGTGATCGCCACGAGGCGCACTCCGCGCGTAACCGGTGCAACCTGATGAATCGTGGTCGACGGGTAGAGAATCGCGTCGCCGGCCGGCAGCTTGCAAGGAAGCGCATGCTGCCCCATCGAGATCATGAGCTCTCCGCCTTCATAGTCTTCCGGTTCATTCAGGAAGAGCGTGCATGAAAGGTCCGAGCGCATCGGCGGCTGGGACGGGAAGAACGCCTCGTCCATATGCCAGCCATAGCGCATGCCTGGCTCATACCGCGAAAAGGTCGGCATGGCCATCGATTTCGGAAACGCGCCCACGCGCATGTCCGGATGGCGGAACAGGGCGTCCCGAACCAATGCGGAGGGTTGCACATTGGCCGGGTCGTCCTGCGCGACCTGCTGGTTCTGCTTCACGGGATGGTTTGGATTGGTGATGCGACCATCCACGAAATGGGCGTTTTCAGCGAAGCCGCGAAGTTGTGCCAGTTCGTCGGGTTTCAGAACATTGCGAAGTTGCTGGATCATCGAAATGCCGGTCGCTGCGAATTCGGGAAATGCAGTATCTCACCGGATTCGCGGATTCAGAACGGCCCGACTGCGACGATTGAGCGCAGCCAATCCGTGCACCGCGAAGCCTGCCGGGCAGGCGACGAAATCGATGTCGAACGGCAGCATGACCCTGCAGGCGCGGGGTATCGCGCACGCGATCAGAAATGCGCGTCCTCGAAGCCCTCGTCCATTGGCGTCTCGCCGCCTTCGGCAAGCCGGATCTTGAGCGCCAGACCATCGCGGGAATCGGCCTTGGACAAGGCTTCCTCCAAATCGATGCGGCCTTCCTTGTAGAGTGCGTACAGGGCCTGATCGAAAGTCTGCATGCCTTCCTGCAGGCTGCGATCCATGGCCTCCTTCATTTCGTGGATCTGGCCGCGGCGGATCATGTCGCGAATCAGCGGCGTGTTGAGCAACACCTCAACGGCGGGAATGCGTCGTCCATCCTTGCCCATGACCAGTCGTTGTGAAATGACGGCGCGCAGGTTCAGCGCCAGATTCATCAGGATGTTGCGGTGTGCCGACTCGGGGAAGAAGTTGAGGATGCGCTCAAGGGTCTGGTCGGCATTGTTGGAATGCAGGGTGGCGAGGCAGAGGTGCCCGGTCTCCGAGAACGAGATCGCGGCTTCCATTGTCTCCGCGTCACGGATCTCGCCGATCAGGATGACATCGGGAGCCTCGCGCATCGCGTTCTTGAGCGCCTCGTGGTAACTGTGCGTATCGAGGCCGACCTCGCGCTGGTTGACCACGGATTTCTTGTGTCGGTAGAGATACTCGATCGGGTCCTCGACGGTAAGAATGTGACCGGAAGTGTTCGTGTTGCGATGGTCGATCATCGCTGCCAAGGTCGTCGACTTTCCGGAGCCGGTTGCACCGACTACGAGGATCAGGCCGCGCGGTTCCATGATCAGTTCCTTGAACAACTGCGGCAGGCGCAATTGCTCGATCGTCGGAATCTCGCTCTTGATCGCGCGGATGACCATGCCGACTTCGCCGCGCTGCTTGAAGACATTGATGCGGAATCGACCGGCGTCCTTGACGGCGATCGCCATGTTGAGCTCGAGGTTCTTCTCGAACTGCGGCACCTGGCCCTCATCCATCAGCGAATACGCGATCTTCTTGACCATGCCGCCCGGGAGCCCGGTATTGCCGAGTGGATACAGCTTGCCCTCGACCTTGATGTTGACCGGGGCGCCCGTGGTCAGAAACATATCCGACGCGCCCTTTTCGGTCATGAGCTTGAGGAAATACCCGATGTCCATCTGAACCATCCCCCTGAAACGTTGCGATTGCCCCGCCACCTTCCCACAATAGGCCAAGATCACCGGCACAGAAACCCGTTATGACACCAAGCGGTATGAAAATCCATGCGCCATTCGTCTGTTCGCTGGCGCTTCTGGCCGCTGCATGCGGTCCGACGCGCCCGCCACCCGATTTGCTGGGCACAGCCGAGCAGCGCCTCGCCGATGCACGCAGTGCTGGCGCTGCAACTTTCGCGCCACTCGAGCTGCGCTTTGCCGAGGAGCGCCTCGATCAGGCGCGGGCTGCGATGCAGAAGCGTGACTACACCGCGACGACCAATCTGGCCGACGAATCCGAGGCCAACAGTGCATTGGCGGGCATCAAGGCACGGCTCGGGAAATTGCGCGAGTCGGTCGATGCGCTGCGCAAGGACAACAACGAGATCCGACGGGTGCTCGGTCCCGACGCTGATGCTGGCGGAGAGGCACGATGAGGCGGTTGGCGATGTTTCTTGGTGGATTGATCATGTCCGCCGTGATGGTCGGCGCTAGCTTGGCGGCGAGCCGCGACGTGGACCTCGAGCGCTTGTCGCGCAGTCTTGCCCAACTTCAGGCGGACGCCAAGCTCGGCACCTATGCGGCCAGCGAGATCGCACGCGCGCAGGCGGCGCTCGATCAGCTAGGTGAATCGGGACGTGGCAAGAAGCGCGCTCACTTTCTCTACATGGCCGAGCGACGCGTCGATATCGCATGGGCGACGGCGCAACTGTCCGACTTCGAGCGCCAGCAAACGGAGTTGCAGCGTGAACACGATCGCCTGCAACTTGCGGCTGCGCGGCATGAAGCCGAGCAGGCGCGCCGCGAACTCGATCAGCAGCGTTTGCAGGCGCAGATCCGGGCTGAGGAAGCGGAGCGTCAGGCGCTCGATGCCGAACAGGCCCGCTTGCGTGGCGAGCAGGAAACCGCTGCTGCACACGAAGAGGCCGAACAGGCGCGCCGCCTTGCCGATGCGCAGGCTCGCGAAACGGCACTCGCGCGCAAGGAAGCCGAGCTGGCGGGGGCGGCTGCCGATTCATTGCGGGCGCGTCTGGACGATCTGCGTGCGACGCGTGGATCGCGCGGCATGCAGATGAGTCTCGACGATGTCGCGTTTGCGTCCGGACAGTCGGCGTTGCGCGCCGAGGCGGCAGATTCTTTGGTCAAGTTGACCGAGTTCGTGCGCAACGACCCCGGCAAGCACGTCCGCATCGAGGGCCACACCGATTCGACAGGGAACGCCAATGCCAACCAGACCCTCTCGCAAAGGCGTGCCGAGGCGGTGCGGGATGCGCTCGTCGCTGCCGGAATCGATGCGGCCCGATTGACCGCAATCGGGGTCGGCGAGGACCGCCCGATTGCACCGAATGACACCGAGGAAGGGCGCGCGAAGAACCGCCGGGTCGATATTATTCTTGAGGAAAAACAATAAATTAACGGATCTTCATCGTGCGTTGCATCAATCACGGAATCCGGTTGCCAAGGCTTGGGCAAAGGAGTAGTTTCTAAACCCCATGCGACCCGGTGTTTCTCTGGAACCCGCATGGGATATGCCTAGCCCATGAGTTCAGCACAGAAGACCGTTCACCCAGTGCCGTCGGCTCAGCAGCGCCGATACGCACGGTCGAGTGCCTGGCAGTGGCGCAAGCCCGTATCGCAAGCTGGAGTTCGCGATCCGAGTGCTGCACTCACCGGCTCAGGCGGCCTGATTCCAGGCCATCGCGTGTCTGTTCCATCGTCCTGCAACCCATGACGCGACGCCCCAACCGGCGTCGCGTCATGGTGTCTGCGGTCCTGATTCGAGAGGAGGTAGCCTGATGTTCGAAAACACCGAAAGAGAAGATCTGGAATCCTTGATGCATGGCAACACCGAGTTCCGACAGCTGTATCACAAGCACCGGGAGCTCGATGACAAGGTCCGCGACGCCGAACTGGGCGTACTGCCGATGGACGTTGTCACGCTGCACACTCTGAAGAAGGAAAAGCTGCTCGCGAAAGACCGTCTCACGCACATGTGGGAACACAGGCGTCATCCTTCCGCCGCACACTGAAGATTCGCATTCCGCGCGCCGCCCAGGCCCGCACGTGCTGGCGGCGCAGCACGCGCTATCACTCCGCCATATCCTCCGCAGGAAGCGACTTGAGCTGCTTGTTCCCTCGTCGGGGACGATGCGCTTCCTGCACGATTGCCGAACCGCATCGTCCCCAGCATGGGGTCCGGACCTGGCGGCTCCTGCTTACGGCAGGCGTGTAGAACCGTTTCCACCTTGATCCATGCCGATCCCGGGCGGTTCGAATCGGCCCTGCGTTATCATCTGGCGATTCCCTGAGACTCGCGCGGAGAACGCATGTCGATCCATCAAAGTGTCCTCGAACTGATCGGCAATACCCCGATGGTCCAGGCGCAGCGCCTTGATACCGGAAATTGCGAGCTGTTCCTCAAGCTCGAATGCAACAATCCCGGCGGTTCGATCAAGGATCGCATCGGCATGAGCATGATCGGCGCGGCGGAGCGCGAAGGCCGCATCAAGCCGGGCGATACCCTGGTCGAAGGAACCGCCGGCAACACCGGCATCGGTCTCGCCCTGGTTGCCCAGCAGAAGGGCTACAAACTCATACTCGTGGTGCCGGACAAGATGAGCCGCGAGAAGATCTTCAACCTCAAGGCGATGGGCGCCGAAGTCGTCCTGACCCGTTCGGATGTCGCCAAGGGCCACCCCGACTACTACCAGGACCTCGCCGCTCGCATCGCCAGCGAGACGCCCGGAGCCTACTTCATCAACCAGTTCGGCAATCCCGACAACCCGCTTGCCCATCGGACCAGCACGGGACCTGAGATATTCGAGCAGATGGACGGGAAGATCGATGCCATCGTGTTCGGTTGCGGCTCGTCCGGAACGATGACCGGCCTCTCGCAATACTTCGCCGAACACTCTCCCGAAACCGAATTCATCCTCGCCGACCCGGTCGGGTCCATCCTCGCCGAATACATCAACGACGGGATCCTTTCCGACAAATCGGCGAGCTGGATGGTCGAGGGGATCGGCGAGGATTTCCTGCCCGGCATCAGCGATTTCTCGCGCGTGACCAAGGCCTATGCGATCAGCGACAAGGAAAGTTTCCTGACCGCACGCGAACTGTTGTCGAAGGAGGGCATCCTCGGCGGTTCCTCCACCGGCACCCTGGTCGCCGCCGCATTGAAATACTGCAAGGAGCAGGTTGAGCCGAGGCGCGTAGTCGTCTTCGTCTGTGATACCGGCAACAAGTACCTGTCGAAGATGTACAACGACTACTGGATGCTCGACAACGGCTTCCTCGAACGCGAGCACTACGGTGATCTGCGCGATCTGATCCTGCGCCCGTATTCGCAGCGCGATACCGTGATCGTGTCGCCGAAAGACCTGCTGATCACCGCCTACAACCGCATGAAGCTCTACGACGTGTCGCAGTTGCCGGTGATGGAGGGCGACGCGATCGTCGGCATCCTCGACGAATCCGATGTGCTGATGCATGTCTACGGCGACGAGGCCCGTTTCCGCGATCCCGTTTCAACCGCGATGATCAGCCGTCTCGAGAAACTCGATGTCACCGCGCCCATCGAAAGCCTGCTTCCGGTATTCGAGGCAGGCCATGTCGCCATCATCATGGATGGGGAGAAATTCCTCGGCCTGATCACGCGCATCGACCTGCTCAACTACCTGCGCAGGCGCGTGCAGTAGTAGGGCATGTCCCGCGCACGGTTGATCAAGGGGTTCGTCGTTGGAGTCCCCGGGATGAAGGGATGCGCCCCGTGAAGGCAACGCCGGACGATGTGCGCCATGCCTATCGACTGCTGCTTGGGCGAGAGCCGGATGCCGAGGGTCTCGCCAACTATCTGGCAGCGATCGAAGGCGATGCAATGACCTCCGAAGAGGTCGCGCGTTCGCTGATGGCTTCTGCCGAATTCGCCATGCGTTGCGACGAACCGGTGAGGTTGCGGAAGATCGAGATTGACGGAGTCGGCATCTATCCCTGGCGCGGCGATCAGCTCATAGGCGATTCGTTGTTCGCAGACGGAGGAGATTACGAGCCGAACGTTCTGCCGGTGTTTCTTGAAGCCCTGAGGCCTGGAGACCATGTACTCGACGTCGGTGCCAACATCGGGATCTTCACCTTGCTCGCGGCAAGGAAGGTGCGCGGGGGCCGCATCTACGCGATCGAACCGCTGGCGAGGAACATCCAATCGCTGTGCGCGGGAATACTGGCCAACGGGTTCGACAACATTTTCCTCCTGCCGGTCGCCGCGTCCGATCGTGCGGGGGCGGTTTCGATGCATCGGGCAGTCAACTCATCCAATGGCATCGTCGATGTGCGCGCGTCGATACTGAGCGGAGCGGATCTGGTGCCGACGCAACGTGTCGATTCCCTGCTGGCAGGCATCGAGCGCCTCGATGTGATCAAGATCGATATCGAAGGTTATGAGCCCCTCGCGTGGAAAGGCATTCGTTCCCTGGTCGATCGGTTCCGCCCCCTCATTTTCAGCGAATTCAGTCCCGTGGCGATTCGCAACACCTTCTGTCGATCCCGATGAATACCTCAAGGATCTGTTCGAATTCGCATCGGGACCGATTGAAGTTCTCAATCGCAACGGCACGCGCACAAGGTGCGACGATGGCGTCTCCGTAATGCGTGAGTGGCGCAAGGAGAATGAGAGAATGAGGCTGGGAGGAACCCTGCATCTTGATCTGAAAATCAATACGCGTGAAGTCTGAAGACTCGGGTTCAGGAGTGATTGAACGGACTCAGGATTCGTGGTCCATTGACCGGTAGCCAAGCGAGAAATCCACGATGCCTAGCCTCATCACCGCGGCGACCATGGAAGAGATCCGCGCCGCGTACCAGCTTGTACTCGGACGACAAGCGGACGAAGCGGGACTTGAGCACTTCAGGGCTCTGGCACGAGCGCAGAACCTGACTGCCCACGAAATTGCATTGCTGCTTGTCGACTCTGATGAGTTCAGGGCGAAGAATGGTCGGGCCGACGAGCCGGTCGAGATCTCCATGCACGGGTACAGTATCTTTGTGCGAGCTTCGGACCGGGATATTGGCGGCGCGATAGCGAAGGGAGTCGATTACGAGTCACATGTAAGTGCCTTGCTTCGACGAGAGCTGAGGAGTGGAGATACTTTCCTCGACGTCGGCGCGAACATCGGCTTCTTCACGATGATGGCTGCTCATCTCGTTGGGCCGCACGGAAGGGTGCTGGCCGTCGAGCCGATGGACAAGAATCTCCAGCTCGTCTATCTCGGTATCGAGGCGAACGGATACGACAACGTCGATGTATTCCCGTTCGGCGCGTCGGACCAATCTTCCCTGGTGCCGATTGTCACCGACCCGAACACCTCAAACGCACTTGTTCAAAGCGCGCCATCGAAAAAGCGACCGTCGTGTTTTGCGCCGACGCGCACGCTCGACTGGATGTGTGCCGGGCTGAATCGCCTGGATTTCGTCAAGATGGATATCGAAGGGCATGAGATATTCGCCTGGCGCGGCGCGAAGGATCTTTTCTCCCGATTCAAGCCGAAGATTACAACCGAATTCCACCCATTGGCGATGCGCGAGAATGCCGGTATCGACTGCAGGGACTATGTGGATCTGATGTTTGCCTATTGCCCCGAGATCAAGGTTATCGTGTCCAGCGACCAGATTGTCGGATGCTCCACTTTCGATGAGGTCATGCATCACTGGAATCTCAATGATCAACGGCACGGCGGGCGGGGCAGCTCGCATCTGGATCTTTTCCTCTCCCCAGAATCCTGAATATCGAAGCGCGCCGCTACCCGTATTTGAGACCGCCATGCGAAATCGCGCAGGATGTTCGTTGCATACTGATGCCGATCAGCATCACGACGATTTGTGCAGGAGAGAAATCCATGAGGAAACGAATTTCTGCCGTATTTCTTGTGCTGTGCGCGCTGTCCAGCGCTGAGGCGGCGGTCACCTTGACATGCCCGACCCGGAGTGGTCCAGGCGTTCCAAACGATCCGCCGTGCCAGACGGGATTCCCTTCCGCCCTGATTGAACTCGGCAACGACAGGGTCAGCTATTCGAGTCCGACAATCGTCGATCTGAACGGTGACGGCAGCCCCGAGATCGTCTTCGGCACCGAAGGCGGACGTGTCGTTGCAGTGAGGTCCAATGGAACGCTGTTGTGGTCATACAAAACCGGAACAGTTCCAGTTCAGGGGAAGGCTGCTGTCGCCGATATCGATGGCGACGGTCAGCTCGAGGTCGTTGTGGGTGCAGGTTCCGCTACAGCCAACGGCGGCGGAATCTTCGTGGTCAGTTCTACCGGGCAGCTGAAATGCTCGTTCACTGATCTCAATCCCGAACATCCGCAGGGAATGTACAGCTCGCCCGCGGTTGGTAGGCTCGATCCTGCTCAGCCGACCAAGATGCAGATTGCCGTCGCGAGTTTCGACTTCCGGTTTCGCGTGCTGCGCCACGACTGCAGTGTCTGGTGGCAATTCGGCGTTTCCCAGTACGTGGTGGACTCGATCTGGTCATCGCCCTCGATCGTCGACCTGGATCGCGATGGAACCCTGGATATCGTGATTGGCGCCGACAGCAATTTCCATTCGTTGCCAGGAATAATTCTTCCGGATGGCGGAATGCTTCGCGCGATGCACGGCAACGGTTCCGGCGACCTTCCGGGATTCCCGCGCCTCTATGACGACGTCGTCTATTCGTCGCCGGCGATCGGAGATATTCGAGGCATTGGGGAGCTCGCGATTTCTGTGGGCAGCGGGCGATGCTGGGACTTGCCGAGCTGTGCTGTTGTCCATGCCGTCACGAAACAGATGCTTGGTGTCCAGTCCAATGGCCAGAATTTACCGGGTTTCCCGGTGGCGACGCCCGCCGAATCGTCACGCACGGCATCCCCCGCTCTGGCTGAATTTTCGGGCATCAATGGTCTTGTTTCGATCTTCAATACGCTGCGCAACGAGGATTTGAATGGGGTCGTGCATGCGATAAGGCCCAACGGCACCGAGTTGCCGGGTTGGCCGCTACAGCCAAACATTCCAGCCGACTGCGTGGGCAATTCCTTGCACTGGGGAACCATTGCATCGCCGGTCGCGGTGAACCTGCTGGGAGACTCCGATCCGGAAATCATCCTGAATGCGGCCAATGAGTTTGTCATCTGGAATCGCAGCGGTCAGCAGTTGACAGCGGCGACGGGCTGCCCGATCCCGGCAGGAAAATTGTCGTTGTGGAGCGGCAGTGACGCTTTTTACAATACTCCGGCGGTCGCCGATATCGATGGCAACACGAAGCTCGAAGTGGTCGGGGCAGGAACCAACAGTGCCGTGCCGGGACACTCGGGTTCCTATGTGACGGTATATGCCTGGACCTTCCCGACCAGCACGGCGAGCGCGGACAACCTAGACTGGCCGATGTTCCGTCGAGACAGGTTCAACAGCGGCGTCTACCTGCCCGACCGGATCTTCCGGGACGGTTTCGAGAGTCCCTGACCTGCGGTGAACGGCGCAATCGAGTGAGTCGGTTCACTTTCGTCCGAGAGAGCCGGTCAGAAACGGGGGAGTTGCACGCAGTTCACGCCTATCGGCAGCGGCGCCATGGGCAAGATCTTCCGGTGTCGGCATTCCGGTGTCCGTCGATGTTCCTCAGCCCGTGAAGTTGGACGACTTCGAACTCGTCACTGACCGTGTCCCGGAAGGAATCAGGTGGTTCGCACGCTGGCGGTCAAGCGTGGGCCGAGTGCAAGTGTGAAGCCGGTCCTCTAGACTACGCGCACCATTTTTCAGGCTGCAATTCCATGAAGAAGTCCTCCCGTGGCCAAGGTCTCGGCACGCGCGCCATCCACGCTGGCCAGAGCCCCGACCCATCGACCGGCGCGATCATGGTGCCGA
>ENA-UOWO01000648-UOWO01000648.1-activated-sludge-metagenome-genome-assembly--contig:-NODE-648-length-48602-cov-19.574412_pt1 | contig 48602 bp, 39 predicted proteins | sample MGYA00238148_ERZ761564 | MGnify/ENA primary metagenome ERZ761564 (study PRJEB28885, sample SAMN05720194) | activated sludge metagenome | isolation source: Anaerobic digester | place: USA... | reverse complement strand
TGAACTCCTGCGGTTGGAGAAACTCGAGGCCCATGCAGAGGCCGGTGCGGCGGGCCAGGCGCGTTTGCAGCCAGTCGGCGAGCTGGCGCGAGGGGACGACGATGGGCAGCGGTGCGAGCGGCGCGGTGCCATGGCCGAGATCTGCCTGCGCGCGTGCCAGCTCCGGGATCAGTCGATCCAGGAGTCGCTCCAAATCCAGATGGGGATGGACGGAAATGGGCATCGGGCGGTGTGCGTCAGGCGCGGACAGCGAGAGGGTGCGGCTGCCGCGCGGCTTGTCGAGTCCTGTTTGGAACGGCTGGCGGCGGCGTGGAGTTTTGAACCACGGAGACGGGGAGGGCTCGGAGCGAGGCTCGTCCGCAGGGCGCAGTTTTATCCACGAATTGGCACGAAGGATCACGAATGGTGCGGCTCGCTTGCGGGACGTAGCGCAGGCCTCCTGCCTGCTTTTCTGTGCAGACTGGAAGTCTGCGCTACGACTGCCTGCGGCGAGCAGGGGGGCTGTCGCGGACTGATCTAGTCAAGAGTCAAGACCTGACGTCTTCGGCTCGGTCCTACGACTGCCCGCGGCGAGCAGGGGGCTGTCGCCGATTGATTCAGTCAAGAGTCAAGACGTCTTCGGCTCGGTTCTACTACGGGCCCCCGCTTCGCTCCGGGCGAACACAACTTTGCGGGTTAGGCAATGTTTGGTTGAGCCTTTCCCACTGTGACTGAAATTCTGGAAGCATGTAGCTCTTGGGCTGCAGCCAGAACGATACTTTATCTTCCTTCACGCCGCGATGTGCGCGCGACCTGACTTCCTCTGGTTTGAGGACATAAATACCAGGCTCCGCATCCAGATTGTTCACGATAACCCAGAAATCGCCCATGATCTTATCGAGTGAATTTCCGAGCGGCACCGGATTCTTCTTGCTGAGCGACTTCACTTGAATTCCGACGTAGCGCGTTGCGGTAAGGTCGTAGGCAATAATATCAACGCCACGCGCATTCCGCGAGGTGGGCATGACATTCCACCCGCGCTTAGAAAGTTCGCAGCAAACGAAATAGAGACCAACGTTACCGACAATTTGGGCATTCATATTTTTCGGCTGCCTAACACTGTTATTCGCCCTTACGGCGTTTCATGGTCTGAATGGAGATGATGCGTGTGGGCATGGGGCTGTGAGTTTCTAAGGAAGATTTTTGAGTTCGCATCGGGGGATGCGGACGGGGCTGCGAGGTCGCCGATCAAGATCGGGCGAACCTTGAAAGTCGAGCTTGTTGGTCGGCGTCGACCTTACGGCGGAACGCGAAACGCGCACGCGTTTCGCTACGGCGGTGTCTGCGTGTGGCAGACGTCGTGGGCGCTTCACCGGTTGTTCGGAGAGCTCGGGGCACCTCTGTGTTCTTCGCGCCTTCGTGGTGAAAACTTCGGTCGCGGTGTGTGGGCGCGGTCTTGGGCGAAGGTCTTCACGGCCTCCGCGACGGGATCTCCACCGGTGGAAAACGAAACGCGCCGCAGGCGCACGATGGGGCGTGGCCTGCGGCGCGGTGAAGGGGTGGCTTACTTCTGGACGAGTGCGGGCTCGGCGCCGAGGGTGCCGACGAGCTCGGTCAGGTAGCCGGGCGACTGGACGTGGGCGTGGGTGGCGCGGGCGTGCTCGAGGCGGGCGGCGATGCCGAGACGGGCGGACTCGCCGGCGTAGTTACTCTTGGCGACAAACTTCGTGAGGTAGTTCACGTGCTGGCGCCAGGCGGCGATGTCGATGGTCTGCTTGGCGGCGAGGCGGGCTTTGTACCAGTCGCTGGCGAGCAGGTGCTCGCGGGTGAAGAGCGCGCGGATCTCGGGGTGGTCGAGGCCGCGGCCTTCGTACTGGTCGTCGCGCATGATGTGCAGGAGTGCGCGCAGGGGCGGGCAGGCCTGCTCGATGGAGCCGTCGTTGAAGTAGTGCTGGGAGACGCGGCGCTGGGTGGCGATGACGTTGTCCATGCCGTCGACGAAGGCGGCGAGGTCCTGCAACTCGGGCCGGAGCATGTCGTCGGTGAAGACGGCGTGCGGCTGGTTGAAGATGCGTCCGCAGAAGTGGGTGACGAACTGCTTGGTGATGCGGTAGCCGAGGCGGCTGGCGAGGACGTTGCGGCCCTTGTACTCGAAGTCGGCGCAGCGCTCCAGGAAGCCCTCCTTGATCATCGCGGCGGGGTCGCGTTCCTCGACGGAGAGGCGGCTCCAGACTTCGGGGACGAGCAGGCTGATGTCGTGATCGACGCGGGTCTTGGGGCCGACGCAGCCGGCGGAGGAGATGAAGCCTGCGTAGCCGGTGACGACGAAGGAGACGAAGGTGGCGTTGAGGTCGTAGATCGGCGGGAGAGCGTTGAAGGGGCCCTTGGTGAGGGCGCCTTCGGAGCCCGCGCCGGTGGTGGAGGGCGATTTGCCCGTCATGGAGCAGATGAACTCCATGAACAGCTCGGGGAGCTCCATGTAGTGGAGCGGGCTGTAGATGGCGAGGGAGCGGATGCCGGCGGGCAGGTCGGCGGGATTATTGCGGCGGCCGGCGAGCACGGCATCGACGGGCGTGGGCACGGGCTGGCCGATCGGCACGCGGCGGGCGAGGTGCAGGCCGCGCTCGGCGAGGAAACACTCCATCGGCTGGAGCAGATCGGAGCGGACCTGGAGGTAGCGCGGGTTTTTCGAGGGCTTGCCATCGACGAGGCGCGGGTAGGCCGAGCAGACGAAGAACGCGTTGTCGGGCAGCTTGGCGGCGTCGCGGATCACGCCCTGCATGGGCGCGGTAAACTCGTCGAAGCTGACGGCCTCCTCGACCATCTCGCGGGCCTGAGGCGGCGTGAGGGGCGAGTAGTTGGAGAAGAAGCTGCCATCGCGGGCGAAGTCGGACTCGGTCTGGTGGTCGTAGCCGCGGTGGATGGCGTCGTCGGGGCGCTGGAAGAGCCGGTACTCGCAGTTTTGGACGATCTTGAGCGAGGGCTGGTGAGTGGAGGCGGCGAGGCCGGTGAGGCGCTCGCGCGGGACGACGACGGAGGCGGTGATGTCGTCCTCCATCTGGATTTTTTGCGCGGGGTTGAAGTCCTTGCGCAGGCTGAAGGTGCGCCAGGAGCCGTTGGGGCTGAAGCCGACGCGCAGGAAGTGCGCTTCGAGTTTGCGGGTCTTCAGGCGCAGCTCGTTGGCGGGGCTGCCGTCGATGACGTCCACCTGGAAATGCTTGCGCCATTCGTTGCCCCACTCGGCCTTGTAGAGGCGCTTGAGGACGAAAACGAGTTCCTTGATGTGCGGCGGGATGGCGGCGAGCCAGGCGTTGTACTCGTCGGTGAAATCGGGCGAGGGCGAGAGGAGCTTGATGACGGAGCCGAGGGAGCGGCGCGCGCTGAGGATGGGGCGCGTATCGGAGCCGCGTTTCTCGGGCTCGCGGAAACGCTGCGAGTAGTCGCGCGCGAGGAGGGCTTCGACGGCGTCGAAGTCAGCCTTGATGTCGGCGACGAAGACGGGGCCGCCGAGGATGGCGTCGGAGATGGATTTGGAGATCTCGGATTTGCCGCCGCCGGAGACGGTGCAGGGCTTGTGGCAGAGGGTGGACTCGCCCGAGGTGCCGGTGAGGCGCCAGCCAAGTTTTCCGCGGGGTTTCTGGATGCGGATCTTGTAGCCGTTGGGGAGCATGTAGGTGTGGTCGGCGCGCAACTTCAGGGAGATGGCGCGGCCCTCATGCGTCCAGGTGACCTGTTGTTTGAGCAGGTCGAAATAGGCCTGCACGGGCACGTAGAGGACCTTGGGCTGCTCGCGGTCGATGTAGTAGCCGTCGGCGTGCGCGGTGACGGCGTCGCCGAGCAGGGCCATGGCTTCGGCGAGCGTGGGCATGTTGGGGAACATGTGCGCGCTGCGCTCGGCGGAGAAATCGCCGGCGAGGTCGTAGCTCGGGAAGATGAGGGCGCCGCCGGCGTGTTCCTCTTCGCACAGGCCGTAGAGGTTGGCGGAGTAGCTGAGCTGGGTTTTGACCTCCTTCTTGCAGTAGCCGAAATAGTTGTCGGAGATGATGGTGACGATGACGCCGGAGGTGTCGCGCGCGGTGATTTTGAAGGCGACGCCGTCGTTGTAGAGCTCGGCGGAGTCGCGCCAGCACATGCGGTCGCGGCGTTGGCGCTCGGTGGCGTAGTCCCAGTGGGGGAGGCCGAGGTCTTTTTTGGTGAGCTTGGTGAGGTGCGGGGCGAGGATGACGCAGCCGGTGTGGCCGGTCCAGTGCTCGGGATCGAGGGCGGCGTCGTTTTCGGGTAGGCGGGGGTCGCCGGCGTTGCCGAAGATGCTTTCGACGAAGTCGAGGTTGCTCACGAGGCTGCCAGGCACGAAGAAGCGCGTCTCCATGGCCTTTTGCGGAGTGTAGCCGGGGACATGGGGGCAGACGACGGGGCGCAGGTGCAGCGAGACGAAGCACTCGGCTTGTTGCGGCTGGGTGGCGGTGAAGGGCAGTCGCAGGAGCTCGGACGGTGGGCTAAACGCGTGCTGGAGCAGGCGCGAGAAGACGGCTTTCGGGACGGATTTCTTGTCGTCGGGTACGGGCAGGCCGCCCTCGGCGATGTGGAAGATGCCCTCGGTGGTGCGCCGGTCGCTCTTGGGGTTGTGCAACACGCCCTGTTTGACGCGGTAGGACGTGATGATGTCGGAGACGAATTCGTTGCGATCGGGCGGGATGGAGAGCAGGCGGGCGAGGCCGTAGCGGTCGAGCACGAAGGTCTGGCCGGGGAGGCGCGGGGCGACGGTGGTGTCTTCCAGATAGTCGTAGAGGAAGTTCTGGATGCGCTGATCGGCCGGGCAAAGGTGGTTGGAAAGGAGGCGGTCTTTCTCGTGGTTGAGCGCCAGCAGGCCGGACATGAGGTCGGCGAACTCGCTGTCGACCTTCAGGGCAAACGTCGGGCAGCCGAGCTCACGAAGCTTCAGATTAATGTAATAGAGAAGCTTTTCGTCCGATTCAGGAGTTGCGGCGGCGCCGAGCCCGGTGCGGCTGGCGAGTTCAGGAGAGAGGCGACTATTCATGGAAAGTGGATAAGTGGGACCTGCGGCGCCCGTTGCCAGGCGCCGGAAAGGCGTCGGGCCGGTGAAGCAGAAAACGCGCCTGAAACTCGTGCTCCGGCGTTTCGGGGCCATGAGGGCTGACGAGGGTCGTGGCGCGGGGCGTTTTCACGGAGAATCGGGGAAGAGGACGCAGGTCGGTTGCGGTACGGTGGCCGTGTGGGGCGTGGCCGCGAGGCGTCCGGTGGCCGGATCGATGGCGAAGACGGTGAGGTTGTCGGTGTCGCGGTTGGCGCAGACCAGCCAGTGGCCGTCGGGCGAGAGCGCAAAGTGCCGTGGATGGCGGCCGCCGCAGGGCACGGTTTCGAGCAGCGTGAGCGCGCCGGTGGCGGGGTCGCGTTGAAACACGGCGAGGCTGTCGTGGCCGCGGTTGGAGGCGTAGAGGAATCGGCCGCTCGGATGCAGGCGGACCTCCGCCGAGATGTTTTGGCCGGTGGCGCCGGCGGGCAACGTGGAGTGCGTCGATCGCAGCTCAAGGGCGCCGGTGGCTGGATCGCAGGCGTACACGCTCACGGAGCTGGCGAGCTCGTTGAGGACATGCAGGAATCGGCCGTCGGCGGAAAACGTGGCGTGGCGCGGGCCGGCTCCGGCGGGCGCCTGGGCAAACGCGGGCTCGGCGGGCACGAGCGCGTTTTTAGCGGCGTCGATCCGGTAGATGAAGAGGCGGTCGAGCCCGAGGTCACAGACGTAGGCGTGGCGCTCGTCGGGCGACAGGGTGGTGGAGTGCGCGTGCGGATGGTCCTGCCGGTCGGCGCGCGGACCGACCGGGCCGGCGGTCGCCACGGCGGCGCTTTGCGGCGCGAGTTGCCCCTCGGCCGAGACGGGAAACGCGCAGACCAGGCCCTCCCGGTAGATCGAGGACAACGCGAGGCGTCCGTCCCGCGTGGTGGCCAGGTGGCAGGGCGATTCGCCGGGCACGGGCTGGCTCGACAGACGCCGGAGCGCGCCGGTCGCGGGCTCTTGCGCGTAGAGGCAGACGGCGCCGGTGCGCGCGCCGTTTTCGCCGGTGGTTTCTCCCGTCGCGTAGATCCAGGAGTTGCCCGGCGCACGCACGAGAAAGGATGGATTTTGCGTCTCGGCGGCGAGGGTAGGTGCGCCGAGCGCGCCGGTCTTTTCGTCGAGCTGGACTGCGTAGATGCCTTGGCTCGCTCCGGTGTCGGTAAAGGTGCCGATCAGGAGCTGCGCCGCTGTCATGTGCACAGGTACAAGGCTCATAAGAAGTAGTGTGATGCCCCGCATTTTTCGCACTTTGCATGGTGGATTTCCTAGCGGGCAAGGCAATGGGTAATCGGGCCGGGAGTAGTCTTACGATAGAGCGACCTGGAACGTGCAAAACAGATTCGACAATCCGGAGGGGCTGGCTTTTCTTCACCTCCTCAACAACAACCGCCATGGCGATCCTCCCGGCAATTATCCCCTCGATTAGCGGCATTATTATTAGCCGCCAGCTCGGGCATGGAAAAACGGCGTGAGCGAACCAGCCACCCAACCCTTCCTGACCCCGGGCCCAATCCCCGGGGTTTTTTTATGAGTACCAAATCCGTTAAAATCTACGACACGACGCTCCGCGACGGCACGCAGGGCGAGGGCATCAGTTTTTCCGTGACGGACAAGCTCCTCATCACGGAGCGGCTCGACCAGTTTGGCATCGACTACATCGAGGGCGGTTTCCCTGGCTCAAACCCCCGCGACATCGCCTACTTCAACGAGGTCGGCAAGCTGCGGCTCAAGCACGCGAAGATCGCCGCCTTCGGCTCCACGCGCCGCGCCGGCACCAAAGCCAGCGAGGATGCCCAGCTCCAGTCCCTCCTGGCCAGCGGCGTGCCGGTGATGACGCTCGTCGGCAAGACGTGGCTGCTCCACGTCCACGAAATTCTGCGTACCACGCCCGAGGAAAACCTCGCCATGATCGAGGACTCCGCGCGTTTCCTCGTGGCCAACGGCCGCGAGGTCATCCACGACGCCGAGCACTTTTTCGACGGTTTCAAGGACAACCCCGAGTATGCGCTGCGCACGCTGGAGGCCGCCCTGCGCGGCGGTGCCAGCAACCTGACGCTGTGCGACACCAACGGCGGCACGATGGTCGACGAGTTTCAGAAGATCGTCGCGCGCGTGGTGAAGGAGTTTGGCGCGGACAAGGTCGGCGTGCATTGCCACAACGACTGCGGGCTGGGCGTCGCCCTCTCGCTGGCCGGCGTCAATGCCGGCGCCGCGCTCGTGCAGGGCACGATGAACGGCTACGGCGAGCGCACGGGAAACTCCAACCTGATCACGATCCTGCCCAGCCTCTTCCTGAAGATGGGCCGCACTGCCACTTGCGCGCCCAACCTCAGCCAGTTGCGCAATCTTTCGCTCTATCTCGACGAACTCGCCAATCTGCGCCCCGACGGGAAAGCCCCGTACGTCGGCGCGTCGGCCTTTGCCCACAAGGGCGGCCTCCACGCCAACGCCGCCCAGAAGGTCAAGAGCAGCTACGAACACATCGACCCGGCGCTCGTGGGCAACCACACCCGCGTGCTCGTCTCCGACATGGCCGGGCGCAGCAGCATCGTCATGAAGGCACGCGCCCTCGGCTTTAACATCGACGAAAAGACTCCCGAGCTGAAGTCGCTCATCGAGGAGCTCAAGGCCCTCGAGTTCCGCGGCTACGAATTCGAGGCCGCCGACGCCTCCCTCCAGCTCCTCATCCGCAAGGCCCTCGGCCAGCGCCCGCAGTTCTTCGATGTCGAAGGCTATCGCGTGATCGTCGAGCGCCACCACGGCGAACTCTTTGCCGAGGCCACCGTCAAGTTGCGCATCGACGGCCAGAGCTACCACACCGTTGCGGAGTGCACCGGCCCGGTCGGCGCGCTCGACAAGGCCCTGCGCCTCTCCCTTGAAAAGGTCTACCCGAAGATCGCCGAGATGGAGCTGCGCGACTTCAAGGTCCGCATCCTCGAAGGCCATCACGGTACGGGCAGCCGCACGCGCGTGCTCATCGAGAGCGGCGACACCCAGAGCTTCTGGGGCACGGTCGGCGTGAGCGACAACATCATCGAGGCCTCGTGGGAGGCGCTCATCGACTCGGTCAACTACAAGTTGCTCAACAGCGGCGCCAAGGCCCCCACGTTGGCCTGATCTGAGCCGCACATTTCCCAACGTCGCAGTGCCTCCGGCCTGCGGCGTTTTTTCTGCCCGCGGACGCGCTCAAGTTGGACACGTCGCGGTCGATAGAGGAATACTGTTACCACGTCCGCCCGGTCGTGGGAGAACGGCTGTCGCATCACGAAACCCCTATTTCGATGAACCTCCCCAACGGCGTTGTCGCCCGTACTTCGACGATCCCACACGCAGATCACGCGAGCAGCTCGGTACTTGTCGAGCATGCTGAGTATGCTCAGGAGCTGGTCGCCGTGATCGACCACCCGAGCATGAAGATCCGCTACCTCAATCCGGCCGGCCGCCAGTTGCTCGGGTTTGCGGCCACCGCCGACCTTTCCTCGCTGGATTGGACCGATTGCCTGCCGACGCGCACGGTGCCGACGCTTCTGTACGAGATTATCCCCGCACTGCAACACGGTGGCATGTGGCGTGGCGAGTCGTCGCTTTGGTTGCGCGAGGCCGCCGTCGAGCGCCCTGTCGAGATGTGGGTGATCGGGTCCTCGCCCGATGCCGAGGGTCGCAGCGCCTTGCTGTTCTCCGCCACGGACCACACCGAGCGTCGCAACCTTACCGAATCGCTCGCGTACGAGCAGCAGCTCATCCGCTCGCTCCTCGATAGCGTGCCGGACAACATTTATTTCAAGGACGTGAACAGCCGGTTCATCCGGGTGAGCAAAAACATGGCCACCTGGATGGGCCTTTCCGGTCCCGCCGACATCGAGGGCAAGACCGATTTCGATTTCTTCGCGACCGAGCACGCCCAGCGCGCCTTCGACGACGAACAGCGTATCATCCTGACGCGCAAGGCCCTCATTAACGTGGAAGAGAAGGAGGTCTGGCCGGACGGGCATGTCACCTGGGTCTCCACCTCGAAGATGCCTCTCCTCGCCAAGGACGGCTCGATCATGGGCACCTTTGGCATCTCCCGCGACATCACTGCGCGCAAGGAGGCCGAGCTGAAGCTCGCCGTCACCCAAAAGGAGCTCCTCGAAGCGTCCCGTCTTGCCGGCATGGCTGAGATCGCCAGCGGTGTGTTGCACAACATCGGCAACGCCCTCAACAGCGTAAACACCTCCGTATCGCTCCTCGCCGAGCAGGTCGGCAAATCGCGTCTGGGCAACCTCGCCAAGGCCACCCAGATGATTGAGCAAAACCAGGCCAACCTCACTGAGTTTCTCGCCAACGACACCCGCGGCAAGCAGCTGCCCGGTTACCTCATCCAGCTCTCCGGCGTGCTGTCCGCCGAGCGCGAAGCGTTCCAGAAGGAGATCGAACTGCTCCGACGAAACCTCGAACACATCAAGGAAATCGTCGCGATGCAGCAGAACTACGCGAGCGTCTCCCATATCACCGAGGACGCCCGCCCGGAGGAGCTCATCGATGAGGCTCTCCGCATCAGCGAAGCCTCGCTGAGCCGCCATGGCATCTCGGTCAAAAAGATCTTCGACCCGGTCCCGCTCGTAAACGTGAGCCGGCACAAGGTCCTCCAGATTCTGGTCAACCTCATCCGCAACGCGAAACACGCGATGGATGACACCGGGCGCAGCGACAAGGATATGACCATCACCCTGCGCCTCAGCCCCGAGGGCCGTGTGCAGTTCATCGTGACCGACAATGGCGTGGGCATCCCCAAGGAGAACCTCGCCAAGATCTACACCTTCGGCTTCACCACCCGCAAAAACGGCCACGGCTTCGGCCTGCACTCCAGCGCCAACACCGCCAAAGAGCTCGGTGGTTCCCTGCACACCGCCAGTGATGGCCCGGGCAAGGGCGCCACCTTCACCCTCGAATTGCCTGCCTCCAAATCTGCCGCCCGGTAGCCCCTCTGGATGTTTCCGCCCAAGGACCCACGCCTCATTGAGCACGAGGTTGCGCCCCTCCCGGGGCTGACTCCGGCGGAGTCGTCTTTGCTTGATCTGCACAGCCTGCTCAACGCGACGCAGGTCCTCATGGGAGAGCTCAATCTGGCCGGGTTCATCCTCGCGGATGATCCCGAGCTGCTCGCACAGAGCCTGCGCGCCTGCCACGGCTGGGTCACCCAGTTTCAGGACCGCGTGCAGGCGCTTGCCAATATCCGCCAGTTTCCCCAGTTGCGAGCGCAGGTCATGAGCGAGGTCCATCGCCAGAGCGCTGCACATCCGGCGCAGGCTGCGTCGCCGGACTTTGCCGCGGTGCCCGGTAATCTCGTCTCGATCTTTGCGATCATCTCTCAGCGCGTCGATGAGCTGCTCGCCCGCGAGGGACACGCGCTGAGCTGGGCGCGTTTTCCTGCCGCCGAACTTCGTCGCAATCTCATCGACGTGTTTGCCGCCATGGAGCGCAACAGCAAGGGGCGCTACCGCATCCTCTACAACCTCGCCCAGCAGACGCCGTCGGACTACTGCGTCAGCCTCGACCTCGGCTCGATTGAGGGCGACGTCCTCGCGGCGCCGGCGGTCTTTCCCGACGTCATGCGGGACCTCCTCGCCAACGCGCGCAAATACACGCCGCCTGGAGGTCAGATTTCCTCGGGTGTGTATGTCGGCCCCGATTATCTGCGCCTGGTCGTCGAGGATAATGGGCGCGGTATTCCGGAAGCTGACCTCGACCGCGTGGTCCGCTTTGGCGAGCGGGGCAGTAATGTCGCCGATGTGCGGACCATGGGCGGCGGCTTTGGCCTCACCAAGGCCTGCATGCTTGCCCAGCGCCTCGGCGGACGCGCCTGGATTGCGTCGCGCGAGAACGTAGGCACCCGAGTCACCCTCGAAATCCCCCGTCCTCGGCACTGATTGGCAGACGGTGCTGGCTCAGCGTGCGTTATCGCCGGGCTGCCTGAGGCCAAGGGGTCTTGGTGGCCTTACGCACCGCGGCCGAGGCGGGCTTTGCCCAACGGTTCTTTTTGATGCGGGCGCGCTCCATGCCGAGGCATCCGCACAGTCCGAGAAAGGCACTGCGGACGAGAAAACTCGTGCGCAATTGGCTGCGTTCGGTACGGGTGAGCAGCCGGGGACATTTCTCGCCCAAGATTCGCAACAGATGGAAACGGGTGATGGCACTGGCGATCCGCCAGATCGGGCAGAGCCGCGACCAGCAAAAGGTCGTGCGTTCGAAATCCACGATGGCGACCTGGCCATTTGGCAGGAGCAGGATGTCGCGCGGCGGGAGGGCGTGCCGTGCCACGCCGCGATCGAGCATCGTTTCGACTGCCTGGCGGAGCGAGGCGTACGCGCTTTCCGGGATCTCGTCGCACTCGGTGAGGGCTACCCCGGGGATGCGGCTTTCCGTGATCGAGCGCTCTTGCTCCGAAAAGGCCAGGAGGCGCGGAAAGCCTTCCGCCCCCGAGAGGCGGCGAAGCGCGCGCAACTCACGGCGAAACCGGCGGGTGGCGCCCGGTTGCGGCTTAAACGTCTTCACGACCCGATCCTCCAGGAGTTCAACCCGGACTTTATCGGTCTCGTGGATCACCGGCAGGAAATCCAAAGAAGCGCTGCTGCTGCACATAGACCGCCACTGAAATGAAAACGTGTTCATTTTTTCAAGCCGTCTTGCTGCACTTCATTGGCTTTAGCGGGGTGTCTTTTGTTTACCCCCTTGTGACAATATGGTTAATTTATGAAATAGTTCCGTCGCGTTGAACCTGTAACAAGCCGCCCTTGGTCGACTTGTCGGTGAGGGCGCTGGTCCAGGTGCGGAGTGGCGCTGCCACCATTGGGAATAACTCGTGAACAACTCCGCGCAGTTTCCGTTTGCCGAGCGAAAACCGGCCCGTTCAACTCCCCGGCTTCCATGTATCTCAAGGCTCTAAAGCTGCACGGTTTTAAGTCCTTTGCGGACCCTTCGACGCTGCGTTTCGAACCCGGCGTCACCGCCATCGTCGGTCCCAATGGCTGCGGCAAGTCCAACATCGCCGACTCCATCCGCTGGGTGCTGGGCGAACAGAGCGCCAAGGCCCTGCGCGGCGGCAAGATGCAGGACGTCATTTTCGAGGGCGCCGACACCCGCAAACCGGCGCAGTTGTGCGAAGTCTCGCTGCTCCTGACCGATTGCGAGAAGCAGCTCGGCAGCGAGTTTCACGAGATCGAGATCATGCGCCGCGTGCACCGCGACGGGCAGGGCGAGTACTTCTTCAACGGCCAGCCGTGCCGCCTGAAGGACATCCAAAAGCTGTTCATGGACACCGGCATCGGCCGGACCAGCTACTCGATCATGGCGCAGGGCCAGATCGACCAGATCCTTTCCTCCAAACCCGAGGAGCGCCGCGCCGTCTTCGAAGAAGCCGCCGGCATCACCAAGTATAAATCGCAGCGCCGCGAGGCCCTGCAAAAGCTCGGGCTCACCGACCAGAATCTCGCGCGCGTGGCCGACGTCATCGGCGAGGTCGGCCGCCAGATCGGCAGTCTCCGCCGCCAGGCCGCGAAGGCCATGCGCTACAAGCGCCTCACGTACCGCCTCCGCCACCTCGCGCTCGCGCACAGCGGCTGGCAACACGCGCAACTGAGCGCGACCTTGGGCGAGTTGGAGGCAAAGGTCACCACGCTGCGCACCGAGGCCGAGACGCGCCGCGCGAGCTTGGAGGCGCAGCAATCTGCCATCGAGAGCCGCCGCGCCGAGCGTTCCGCGCTCAACCAGCGCGTGCAGGATGCGCAACAGGCCGTGTACGACGTTCGTTCGCAAAAAGAGCAGGCCGAAAACGCCGCCAACATGGCCGACCTCAAGCGCAACGGCCTCGCCGAGCGCCTGGAGGCGTCTCGCGCCAACCTCGGCGAAGTCGAGATGCAGGTCCGCGAGCTCGACGAACAGGTCGACACCGGCGCGCAGGACAAGCAGATGCAGCTCAACCTGCTCGGCAGCTCCGACGCCACTTTCCAAAACCGCAACCGCGAGCTCACCGTGATCGAGGGCGAGCTCGGCAAACTCGAGCAGGATCTCCAGCAGGCAAAGTTCAACCTGCTCCAGCTCGAAAGCAGCGTGGCGCGCCTGCGCACCGATTGCTCCGGCTACGAGGTCGATCAAAAGACTTCCGTCCACAAGCACGAGTCGCTCGCGCAGGACATCGAGGCGATCCGCCAGCAGCAGTCCGCCGCCGCGCAGATGGCCAGCGAACTCGAAGCGCGTGTCGAGGAAGCGCAGTCCGAAAAATCCCGCGCGCAGAGTGAGGCTGCCGCCGCACAGCAGGCGATCACCGACCACACGCACGCCTTCCGCGAAGGGCAGCGCAAACTTCAGGAGATCGACCGGCAGCTCGCCCAGCGCAGCGCACGCCTGAAGCTCCTCCAGCAGCTCCAGGAAAAGTGGGAAGGTTTCGGCGAGGGCGCCAAGGCGCTCATGCAGGGCCGGCTCAACCAAGTCTTGGGCGACGCGAAGACGCGCGCCGTCACCGCCGGGCTCGAAGTGCAGCCGGAGTTGGCCAAGGCCTTCGAGGCGCTCCTCGGCTCGTCCGTCGAAGCCATCGGCGTGGCCGACCTCGCGACCGCGCGCCGGATTCTGGCGCAGTTGGAGGCCGATCAGATCGGCTCAATCGTCCTTCAAGTCGGTGAGTGCAGCGGCCGCGTCGGCAGCCAACCCGCCGAGCTGCCCGCCGGGCTCCAGCCCGCGCTCGTCACGTTGCGCAATCCCGACCCGGCGCATCCGGCGGTATCGCTGCTCTCGGCCTGCTACGTGGCCGATGACCTCAACGCGTTTCTCGATTTCTGGCAGGCCAACCCCGGCTTCTCGTTCCTCGCCGTCGCCACGCGCAAAGGTGAGGTGGTGGACCGCCGCGGCCTCGTGTCGGGCGGCTTCAACAAGAAGCCGGCGAACAGCATCGTGCAGCGTGAAATCGACCTGCGCGAGACGGCCCGCCTGCTCGCCGACGATCAGAAGGCGCACGACGACCAGAAGGCGCTGATCGATGCCATCAACAACAAGCTCGCCGAAGCCGAAAAGGCGCTCGAAGACCGGCGCGCCGATGTGCTCGCCGCCGCCGAGAAGATGACCACGGTTCAGACCGAGCTGCGCACCGCGCAGCGCTCCGCCGAGGAGATCGGCACCCGTGCCCAGCGCATGGAAAACGAGCTCGTTTCCCTCGAACAGGCGCGCAACGAGGCGCAGGCCCGCTGGGAAAAGGCGCAGACCGGCCTCACCGAGGCCGAGGCCAAGGCGCAGGAGCAGCGCACGCACATCGAGCAAAACGAAAAACGTATCGGCGAACTCCGACTGGAGCGCGACACACGCCGCGAGTCGCTGGCCGAGGCGCGCCTCGATCTGGCCGAACGCCGCCAAAAGGTCGAAGTGCTCGACCGCGGCCTGGCCGACATGCAGCGCCGCCGTTCGCAGCTCAACGAGCTGCTCGTGCAGCGCCAGCAGGAGATCGAAGTCTGGACGCAACAGATCGGCACGCTGGAGCAGGACGCCGCGCAGCAGCGCGCCCGCGCCGCGCAACTGGCCGAGACGCTCGTCGTCGCGCAGCAGCAGGTGGAGCAGATCCGCATCGAACTCGTCGAAGTCGAGCGCTCCATCTCGGGCGTCGAGGCGGAGCAATCCAGCCTGCGCAACGCGTCCGATTCTGCGCAGGGCGAGCTGGGCCGTTGCGAAGTCCGCCTGACCGAGGCGAAATCGCGCGCCCAGTTCATCGAAGAGGATATTCAACGCGAATTTCAGGTGCGCGTGGGCCAGTACGACTGGCGCGCCATCCTCTGGCGCTCGGAAGACGAGCCGCCGGATATGAAGCAACTCGACCTCGACGAAGACGAGGACGAGGCGCCGGAGACCAAGAAACCCGAGGTGGTTGAACCCGCCCCGGCTCCCGTCGCCACCGACGGCGCGCCTGCGCCGGAAGGCACCGTGGCGGCGGCGACCGAGCCGGCTCCGACGACGCGCAAGCGCCGCGGCAAAAAGCAGCCGAAACCCGATCCGACCGAGGATGACTTAAAGGCTTTGGAGACGACGGAGTGGGGCCCCATCAAGGTCGAGATCGACGCGCTGCGTCAGCGTCTCGCCAGCATGGGCGCGGTCAATCTGGTCGCCATCGAGGAGTACGCCGACCTCAAGCAGCGCTACGATTTCCTCAAGACGCAGAGCGATGATCTGACGAATGCGAAGGCCGAACTGATCAAGACCATCGACGAGATCAACCAGACCTCGCAAAAACAGTTCGAGCTGACCTTCGAACAGATCAAAAAGAACTTCGAGTACACGTTCCAGACGCTGTTCGGCGGCGGCCACGCTCACCTCGAGTTGGTGCAAACCGACGACGTGCTGGAGAGCGGCATCGAGATCGTCGCCCAGCCGCCCGGCACCAAGCTCAAGAGCATCACGCTGCTGTCGGGCGGTCAGAAGACGCTCACGGCCGTCGGCCTGCTCTTCGCGCTCTACATGGTGAAGCCGTCGCCGTTTTGCTTGCTCGACGAACTGGACGCGCCGCTCGACGAATCGAACATCGGACGCTTCACGGACCTGTTGAAGAAGTTCGTGCACGAGTCGCAGTTCATCATCATCACGCACAACAAGCGCACGGTTTCGGCCGCCAAGGCGATCTACGGTGTGACGATGGAGGAGCGCGGCGTGTCGAAGACCGTGTCGATGCGCTTCAACGCCGATCACAACGAAACGGAGCCGCAACCGGCCAACATCGCCGAAGCGGTGCGTGGTGCGAAGAGCGGCGTGCCGGCGGGCGTCTGAGTTTGGCAGTGTCGCGGGCGTGGCCCGAAAACGGCCCGCCCTGTGGTGTCGCTCCGGTGCGCCTCAGCGCGGCGGCTGCCGGCTGGCGCGCTGGAGCTGCCACGAGTTCCAGAGATTGTGCCAGAGCACGTAGCACGTCGGGCCGAGCGCCACGAGCGGGTTGGCGTACGTGAGCGCTAGGTAGATCGTGAAGGTGGTGTTTTTCTGGCCGAGCGCCTGGCTCGCTTCGCGTGAGAAATCGGGCCGGCCGATCAGATAACCGAGCGAAAAATTGGCGGCGCAGACGAGTAGGCTGAGGCCGGCGATAAGCCCGAGTGTGCCGAGCGGCAGATCGGCCTGGGCGCGCAGGAACGACGACGCGTTGGCCGTGATGAGAAACAGCGCCAGTACCCACGCGCCGAAGGAGACGTTGCGCAGTTTGCCGGGCCACTCGGTTGCGCGCGGATGCACCGTGCGCACGAGCCAGCCGGCGAGCATCGGAGTGAACACGATCAGCGCGACGCTCCCTGCGACATGCGCGAGGGCCTCGGGCGTCGGATGGCCGAGCACGTGCGGCAGCATCGCGGGCATGAGCAGCGCGATGCCGATATTGGTCAGCAGAAAGGTGGCGACGACGTAGTCCACCTTGCCGTGGAGGAAACTGGTGACGACGGGGGCGGCGGTGGCCGTGGGCGTGATGCCGGCGAAGAAGATCGCCAGTGCGACCTCGCGCCCGCCGAGCAGCCAGCCGATGCCGTAGCCGGCGAAGCCCATGGCGAGGTTGGCGGCAAAGAGCCAGAGGTGGCTGCGTTGAAGGGCGTCGCGGGTGAAACGCGTGCGCAGGAAGACGACGAACAGCATGCCCATGATCAGCCAGCGGATCATCCACGACAGCGCGTGGGCCTGCGGCAGGATCGCGCCGAGGACAAACGCCAGGATAAGGGCGAGTGTGCGGATCGATCCGGATTTCATGGGAGCGCGACGCTTCGCTGGCCGGCGCGGGTTATTGCGCGGGCTTGGCGGTCTTCAGGACGGCGGGTTTCTCGCCGGGCGGAAGCGCGAGCAGATCGTAATCTTGGAAGCCGGTGATCTTCACCTTCGCGAATTTGCCGACGGGAAGTTTGGGCGACACGTAGATGCGGCCGTCGATGTCTGGGGCGTCGGCTTCGCCACGGGCGACGCCGGGCTCCTCGACGAGCACGCGCAGGGTTTTGCCGACGTATTTCTGGCCGACGGAGGCGGCGATCTCTTTTTGGAGCGCCATGGTGCGGTGCCAGCGGCGCTCCTTTTCCTTGGGCGCGATCTGGTGGGCGAGTTTCGCGGCGCGGGTGCCTTCCTCCTGAGAGTAGCGGAAGACGCCGAGGCGCTCGAACTTCGTTTCCTGGATAAAGGTGCAGAGCTCGTCGATGTCGGCCTCGGTTTCTCCGGGGAAGCCGACGATGAAAGTGGTGCGGATGGCGATGCCGGGGATGCCCCGGCGGATGCGCGCGAGCAGGTCGCGGATGTAGTCGCCGCCGGTCTCGCGCTTCATGGCGCCGAGCATGTGGTCGCTGATGTGCTGGAGCGGGATGTCGATGTAGCGGGCGACCTTCGGGCACTCGGCGATGGTCTGGATGAGCTCGTCGCTCCAGTGCGCGGGGTGCGTGTAGAGCAGGCGGATCCAGAAATCGCCGGGGATGGCCTGAAGCTCGCGGAGCAGCGTGGTGAGCGCCGTGCCACGCGTGGAGTCCACGGCCGATTTCGGGTTGGGCCGCTGTTCCCAAGTGTCCATGCCGAAGTAGGTCGTGTCCTGGGAAATCAAGTTGATCTCCTTCACGCCGTCGGCGACGAGCTGGCGCGCCTCGGCGACCACGCTTTCGACGGTGCGGCTGCGGTGACTGCCGCGGATCTTGGGGATGGCGCAGAAGGTGCAGGTGTGGTTGCAGCCCTCGGCGATCTTGAGATACGCGGTGTGCTTTGGCGTGAGGCGGAAGCGCGGCGTGTCGTAATCTGGGATGAACGTGGACCGTTTGGAAACGAGCACCTCCGGCGCGTCTTTTTTCCCACGCTCGTGGGCAAACAGGCCCTCGATGATCGTCGCGACCTGGGTGACCTGATCGAGCCCGATGAAGGCATCAATCTCGGGCATCGCCTGCGGGAGCTCCTTGGCGAAACGCTGCGCCATGCAGCCGGCGACGATCAGCTTTTGCTCCTTGCGGCGTTTGCGCAGGCCGCGCTCCTGATTCACCTCAAGGATGCTCTGGATGGATTCTTCCTTCGCCGATTGGAGGAACGAGCAGGTGTTGACGATGACGACGTCGGCCTTTTCGGCCTCGGGGATGAGGGTCATGCCGGCCTTTTGGAGGTGGCCGACCATGATCTCGCTATCGACGAGATTTTTCGCGCAACCGAGGGAGATGAGACTGACGGTGATCATGCGTGAGAGACGAGGGTGGACGCAACGCGGGCCGCGGGCGATGGCGACAAAAAAACCGCGGCTTCGCAGCCGCGGTTAGAAGGTTATTTCTTGGCCTTGGCCGTTTTGGCGGTCACGGCCGCTTTGGCCTTCTTTCGCTTCAGGTAAGCTTCGCGACGTTTACGTTTTTGGATTTTGTTGGTTTGTTGGCCCATAAAAATAGGTGAGAAAGGGTGTAGTTGTTGAGGGAAACGGGTGGGAGTCAAGCGCGGGGCTGGGCGCTCACGCGGAGTGCTCGGCGAGCCAGCGCTCGGCCTCGATGGCGGCCTGACAACCCATGCCGGCGGCCGTGATGGCCTGGCGGTAGTGGTGGTCGGCGCAATCGCCGGCGACGAACACGCCGGGAAGTTTGGTGCGCACCTGCGAGCCCTCGGCGGCGACGAAGTAGCCGGCCTCGTCGGTCTCGATGGCGGAGGCAAAGGCACCGGTGTTGGGCTTGTGGCCGATCGCGACGAAGATGCCTTTGACCGGGAGCACCTGCTCGGCGCCGGTCTTCACGTTTTTCACCTTGAGGCCGGAGACGGCGCCCTCGGCGACGCCGAGGACTTCGGTCGGCGCGCTGTCCCAGACCATCTGGATTTTCGGGTGGGCGACGGTGCGCTCGGCCATGATGCGCGAGGCGCGCAGGCTGTCGCGGCGGTGGACGAGGTAAACTTTGCTCGCGAAACGGGTGAGGAACATCGCCTCTTCGCAGGCGCTGTCGCCGCCGCCGATCACGGCGACGTCCATCTTGCGGTAGAACGCGCCGTCGCAGGTGGCGCAGGTGGTCACGCCCTTGCCGCCGTAGAGTTCCTTTTCACCGGGGATGCCGGTGAGGCGCGGCGCGGCGCCGGTGGCGACGATCACGCTCTTGGCGAGGATGACCTTGTCGCCGCAGATCAGCTTGCGCGGCTGGCTGGAGAAATCGATGGCGGTGACGAGCGCCTGCTCGAAACGCGCGCCGAATTTCACGGCCTGTTGGCGCATGTTTTCGGTGAGCTGGAAGCCGTCCACGCCTTCGGGGAAGCCGGGGAAGTTTTCGATCTCGGAGGTCGTGGTGAGCTGGCCACCGGGCTGCGGCCCTTCGAGCACGAGCGGGTTGAGGCTGGCGCGGGCGGTATAGACGGCGGCGGTCAAACCGGCGCAGCCGGTGCCGACGATGACGACATTTTCGACGGGATTGGACATGTTAAAAAGGGCGGCACCGTAGTGTGCACGGTGCAGTGGGTCAAAGAGGCGGGGTGAAAAATGGCTGCGGATTTCCGCTTAGCGGGCGAGCAGCTGTTTGGTCAGAAAGGCGGTTTGTAGGGAGGCGAGCTCCTTGAGGCCCTTCTGTGCGAGCGTGAGCATGCCTTGAAGCTGCTCGGGCGAGAAGGTGGATTCTTCGCCGCTGCTCTGGACTTCGACGAACTGGCCGCGGCCGGTCATCACGACGTTGGCGTCCACTTCGGCGTCCTTGTCCTCGACGTAGGCGAGGTCGAGCAGTTCGTGCCCACCGCAGATGCCCACGCTGACGGCCGCGATGGAGTCGGAGATCGGGTTCTCCTTGATCTTGTTTGCGTCGAGAAGTTTTTGGACGGCGAGGCGGGCGGCGAGGTAGGCGCCGGTGATGGAGGCGGTGCGGGTGCCGCCGTCGGCCTGGAGCACGTCGCAATCGACCCAGAGGGTGTTCTCGCCGAGTTTTTGCAGATCGATGACGGCGCGGAGCGAGCGGCCGATGAGGCGTTGGATTTCGACGCTGCGGCCATCGACCTTGCCTTTGGAGCTGTCGCGCTGTTTGCGGTCGAGCGTCGAGTAGGGGAGCATCGAGTACTCGGCGGTCAACCAGCCGCCGGGCACGCCCTGCTGGCGCATCCAGGAGGGAACCTTGGGCTCGATGGTGGCCGCGCAGATGACGCGCGTGGCGCCGAAGCTGACGAGCACCGAGCCGGCGGCGTGGGGGGCGATGTTGGCCTCGAAGGTGATTTTGCGGAGTTGGTCGGCCTGGCGGCCGTCGGCGCGGGGAGCGGTTGACATAAATTATTCGGTTGGGGCGCTCTCTTCGCGCTCGATGGGTTTGATCGGAGGGATGGGGGCGCGGCCGGCCTGTTCGGTCATGAACGCGATGAGGCGGTCGTTGAAATCCTTGGCGGGGTCGTGGCCCATGCGCTTGAGCGCGTGGGTGAGCGCGGCGACCTCGACGAGGCGGGCCATGTCTCGGCCGGGGCGCACGTAGAGTTCGACGTGCGCGAGGCGCAGCCCGAGGATCTCGTAGTAATAATCCTCCAGCCCGGTGCGCTCCTCGAGGGCGTCGGGGGTCCACTCGTAGAGGGAGACGACGAGGTCGATGCGTTTATCGCGGCGGACGCTTTTGATGCCGAACATGTCGGCGACATTGATGATGCCGAGGCCACGGCACTCCATGTAGCCGCGATTGAGCGGTCGGCTGGAGGCCATGAGCTCGCGTTCGTCGACGAGCTTGATGACGGTGAGATCGTCGGCGACGAGGGAGTGGCCGCGCTCGATGAGGGCGAGGGCGCACTCGCTTTTGCCGACGCCGCTGCTGCCGCGGAGCATGACGCCGACGCCCTTCACGTCGAGGGTGGTGGCGTGCTCGGTGGTGGAGGGGGCAAACTCGTTGTCGATGCAGAGGGTCGCCACGTTGATCCAGTTCATCGTGATCATGGGCGTGCGGAAGATGGGCAGGTTGAGCGCATCGGCCACGGCGAGCATCGGGTGCGTGGGCTGGAAATTGCGGGTCAACACGAGGCAGGGGATGCCGCAGCGCACCAAGGCATCGAGACGCTCGATCTGCTGCTTTTGGTTGAGCGTCTTCAGGTAGGTCATCTCGGCGGCGCCGAGCACCTGAATGCGTTTGTTTGCGATGTACTTTAGAAAGCCGGTGAGCGCGAGGGACGGGCGATTGATGGAGCCCTCGCGGATCATGCGGTGCATGCCGGCGCCGCCGTTGACGAGCTCCATCTTCAGCTTGTCGCGGTAGGTCTCGTAGAAGTGGGCGACGGTGATGCCTTGGATGGCTTTTCGTTTAACGGCGTTGGGGCTCGGGGGCATGGTCAGAGGTCGAAGTCTTCACCGAGATAGTGTTTGCGGGCCTGTTCATCATTGATGAGGAAGTCGGCGTTGCCCTCGGTGAGCACGCGGCCCTTGTGAATCAAATAGGCGCGATCGACGATGCGCAGCGTTTCGCGGACGTTGTGGTCGGTGATGATGACACCGATGCCGCGCTGCTTGAGCTGGAGGATGAGCTTTTGAACCTCGGCGACGGAGATGGGGTCGATCGCGGCGAAAGGCTCATCCATCAGGAGAAACTTGGGGCGCGTGACGAGTGCGCGGGCGATCTCCAGGCGGCGGCGTTCGCCGCCGGACAGGGTGAACGCCTTTTGTTTGGCCACGTGAGCGAGCGCGAGCTCGTCGAGGTGCTGTTTGACGCGGGCGCCGCGCTCGCGGGTCGGCACGCCGATGGTCTCGACGATGGCCAGAATGTTTTCCTCCACGGTCAGTTTCCGGAAAACGGAGGCCTCCTGTGGGAGATAGCCGATGCCGCGGCGTGCGCGCTCGTGCATCCGCAGGTGAGTGATGTCGCGGTTGTCGATGGAGACCTGTCCGGCGGAGGCGGGGACGAGGCCGACAATCATGTAGAAGGTGGTGGTTTTGCCGGCGCCGTTGGGGCCGAGCAGGCCGACGACCTCGCCCGCACCGATGCGTAGGTTAACACCATCGACGACGCGGCGCTCGCCATAGATTTTGACGAGTCCGCTGGTCCGGATCTCGGAGGCCGCCGGCTGGCGTGGCGTGGTGGGCTTTGGGGCGTCCATTATTTTTGGCCCTGGCGCGAGGGGGGAAGCTTGATGGTCGGTGCGGTGTCCTGCGTGGCGGCAGGGACCGGCTTTGCGGGCTCTGGCGCAGGTGCGGTTTGTGCCGGCGCGGTCGGGGCGGCCTGCGTGGCGCCCGGTTGGACCGGGGTTGCGGGAGCGGGGACCTTTTTGTCGGGATCGAAGCCGAGGTCGCGCACGGGCGGGCCGACAAGGCGGACATTGTTGCCGAGGACGCGGCGCTCGCCACGCAGGAGCATCAGGCTGTCGCCGGTCCAGGTGATATTGGCGCCGTGGTCGATGACGACGGGGGTTTCGGTGAGGGTGATTTTATCGTCGCCTGGGAGGACGACGGCACGTCCGCAGGTCGCTTCGCGGTCGGCCTGGATGATTTTGACGCTGCCCGTGGCGACGAGCGATTTGAAGCGGTTTTTCTCGGCGACGACGTCGGTTTTTTCACCGAGGCGCATGGAGACGACTTCGATGCGGTCGCAGGTGATTCGGAGATTGGTGCCGGTGACGACGACATCGCCCGTGAAGAGCGTGGTCATCTCCGTGTCGGTGCTGCGGGATTCGAAGTGCTTGCTCGTGATTTCGGTGGGAACCGGGGTGGCTTCCTCCTTGGCGGAGAGCGTGGGCAGCGCCGCACAGAGGGCGAAACAGAGGAGGCGGGCGAGGCGGTGGCTCATTGGAGGATTTGGTTGAGTTGGGCGCGGAAGATGACGTGGACGTCGTCGTCGATCACGACTTTTTTCTGGCGGTGATCGTAGCTCCAGCGGAGACCGCGCATATCGACGTCGTCTCGGATGAGGTGCATACCCTGACTGCCTTCGACGTATTGGCGGTCGGTGTAGAACGAGGCGGCCGGGCTGGCGAGGCGCGTGTCGATCTGCTCGGAGGCATCGTTTTTATACACCGTCAGGTTCATGTCGAAGATGTCGATGCGACCTGAACCGAGGAAGCGGGCTTCGCCTCCTCGCAGGAGGAGTGCGCGGTAGCCCTCCTTGGTGAAAGTGGGGAGGACGAAGTTATGGACGGGGGCCTGCGCGTCGGTGGGAGCGGCGGCGAGGACGGTCGCTACGAGTGCGAGGAGAGGGATGCAGCCGAGGCGGTTCACGTGGAGAAGGTCAGACCGCGGGCCCGGAGGATTTGTTCGCAGACGTCGCGGACTGCGCCCCGGCCGGCGGGGCGGCGCGGCACGAAGGTGGCCGCGGCGAGCGCTGCGGGCATTGACTCGCACGGCGCGGCGCCGATGCCGGCCCAGGCGATGGCGGGGGCGTCGAAATCGTCGTCGCCCATGTAAACGCACTCGGCGGCGGTGAGCCCGAGCCGGGCGGCGAGTTCTTCGAGTGCCGCGCGTTTATCCGTGCGGCCTTGGATGAGGTGTGGAACGCGCAGCTCTTGTGCGCGGCGGGTGGTGGCCTGCGAGGCGCGGCCGCTGATCCATGCGACGGCGATGCCGGATTTGATCAGGCGGACGATGCCGGTGCCATCGAGGATGGAGAAGGATTTGCACTCATTGCCGTCGGCGAAGATTTGCACGGTGCCGTCGGTGAGCACGCCGTCCACGTCCATTGCGAAAAGGCGGATGCGTTTCCATGCCGCGGGGCTGGGTTTGCGCTTGGGTTTGTTCTTGGTGGGCATGGGTGCGGTGGGCGGTGGGTCAACCGATCCAGGCGGCGATTTGCTCGATGGCCTTGTCGCGGGTGGGGCGGTAGACGTTTTCCAGCTCGGGCGCAAAGGGGACCGGGATGTCGAGGGAGGCGATGCGCAGCGGTGCGGCCTTGAGCGAGTGGAAGTGTTTTTCGGTGAGGCGGGCGACGAGCTCGGCGCCGAAGCCGTGGGTGCGGCGGCCTTCGTGGATCACGACGAGTCGGTGCGTGCGAGCGAGGGAGGCCTCGATTTCGTCGAGCCGCAGCGGCGAGAGGGCGCGCAGATCCCAGAGGTCGAAGTTGAATTCGTACTCGTTGGCGAAGTAATCGGAGATTTCCTCGGAGAGGTGGACCATTTCGCCGTAGGTGACGACGGTGGCGAAGTCGCCGGAGCGCACGTGGCGGGGGCGCCAGATGTCGCGGAAGTTGGGGTCCCAGACGACGGGCTGTTTGCCGCGCCGGTAGAGGGCCTTGTGCTCGAAGACGAGGGTTGGATTGTCGTCTTCGTAGGCGGCGAGGATGGCGTTGAAGGCGTCCTGCGGGGTGCTTGGGTAGAGGGCTTTCAGGCCTGGGAACGAGAGCAACATCGCTTCCAGCTCTTGTGAGTGGAATGAGCCGAAGGTGAGGCCGCCGCCGCAGGGCAGTCGGAAGACGGCGGGGACTTTGGCACCGGCGCGGAAGTGGTAGGTGGCCGCGTTGAGGCAGACCTGGGTCGTGGCGTCGGTGATGAAATCGGCGAACTGGAACTCTTCGATGGGGCGGTGTCCGTTGAGGGCGAGGCCGATGGCGTAGCCGGTGCAGGCACTTTCGGCGACGGGGACGTTGAGCACACGTGGGCGGCCAAAGCTGGCGAGCAGGCCGTCGGTGACCTTGAAAGCGCCGCCGTAGGTGCCGATATCCTGGCCAATGACGAGAGACTCGGGGCGCTCGGCGAGCACCTTGCGAAGGGCGCGATTGATGGCCTGGGCCATGGTCATCGACTCGGGGGCGCTGCCCGGTTGCGAGTCGAGCGAGGGGATCCAGGAGAGGGCGGCGCCGGAGGTGGCGAAGAGCGACTGCTCCATGCCGGTGGCGTTCGGGCGCGCGACGGCGAGTGCGGAGGCGACGCAGGCTTCGAGGAAGGTGGCGAGCTCGGCTTCGATGGCGGCGAGGCGGGCCTCGCCGTGCTCGGCGGCGAGTTGGGCGCGGAAGCGGGGGAGCGGATCGGCTGCGAAGAAAGAGTCGGCTTCGCCCGGTTTGAGATAGTCGCAGGTGTCGTAGGCGGCGTGGCCGCGCAGGCGCAGGACTTGGGCTTCGATGAGGACCGGACGGCTTTGGCTGCGCGCTTTCTCGATGGCGGCGCAAAGGGTGGTGAGAGCCGTTTTAGGCTCGGTGCCATCGAGGCGGAAGCCTTCGATCCCGTAGCCGGCGGCACGTTGCCAGAGCTCGATGTTGGTGGAGAATTGCTCCGAGACGGGCGTCGAGTAGGCGTAGCGGTTGTTTTCGATAACGAAGACGATGGGCAGGGAGAGCACCGCGGCGAGATTGAGCGACTCGTGGATGTCGCCGGTGCTGGAGGCGCCGTCGCCGAAGAAGGTGAAGCCGACGGCGGTGCGGCCCTGGCGACGCTGGGAATCGGTCATGCCGAGGACGTGCGAGCACATGGAGCCGAGGTGGCTGATCATGGGCAGGGATCGGTTGGCCGGGTCGCCATGGTGCACGTTGCCCTCGCGTGCGTGCGTGGGGCTGCCGGCGTTGGCAAAATACTGGTTGAGGTGCTCGCAGAGGTGGCCGCTCCAGATGAGGTGCCCGCCGAGGCCACGATGGGAGAACGAGACGACATCGGTGCTCTTGTCGGCGAGGAGGGCGAGGGGGACGATGAGGCCTTCGTTGCCCTGGCCGCCGGTGACGGTGCCCTTGATCAGGCCCTGGCGAAAGAGGTCGAGGATGCGGTTGTCGGCCAGGCGGGAGAGTGCCATCCAGGCGAATACGCGCAGGTGCGTTTCGGCGGGAGCTTTATCGATATCCGCAGCGCGCACGTCATGGTTGGCCAAGATCGCGGGAGGAAGGGGAAAAGGCATTGGGCGGAGGTTGGAAACCCGGTTGGCGGGGGACGAGGAAAAAGTCACGCCCCTCGGCTTGGGAGATCACAGGGGGTGTACCTGCCCGGGGCGCATGACCTGCACGGTGTGGCCGCGTGCAGCGGCTGCGCGGGCAAAGGCGTGCGCGTCCTGCCGGATGTGCGGCCAGGTGTCGTAGTGCATCGGGATGGCCAGTGTGGGCTTCAACCAGTCGAGCGCGTCAAGGGCATCGTCGGGCCCCATGGTGTAATTATCGCCGATTGGGAGCAATGCGAGGTCGAGACCACCCCGCGCGATGAGTTGCATGTCGGAAAACAGCGCGGTGTCACCGGCGTGGTAAATCCGGCGGCCTTCGAATTCGAGAAGGAGCCCGCAGGCGGTTCCGAGGTAGATGGGGGCGTGCGCGGGGCCGAGGCTTGAGGAGTGTTGGGCCAGGGTGAGTTTGAGCCGGCCAAAGGGGAAACGCCACGCGCCGCCGGGGTTGAGTCCATGGGTTTTCACGCCCTGAGTGGCGAAGTACTCGGCGATCTCGAAGTTGCCCACGATGGTCGCGCCGTGCCGTCGAGCCAGGGCCAGAGCGTCGCCGACATGGTCGTCGTGCCCGTGGGTGAGCAGGATGTAATCGCAGGAGAGCGACTCCGGGGTGACGCCGTCTGGACAGCCGGGGTTGTCGGTCAGAAATGGGTCGATGACAATGCGCGAGGCGGGCGTTTCGATGAGAAATGCGGAGTGCCCGAAGTAGGTGAGTTGCATTGGCCGGCCAGTCTGGCGGGCGTGGGCGAGGCCGCCAGCCTTTGATGTCGGAGAATTCGTGGTTGTCTTCGCTCGAAAATCTCCCGAGAAACCCCGCGACCTAACACACTTATTGATGGCTATCTCGTCCCCCTCCTCTGGCTCTTCCAACCGCCCCGGCCAGTATCAACGGCGTTACACAAGCAACGATCCGTTTGCCAACATCCGCCGCAACGCGCGCATCCGAGTCCCCGAGATCCGGGTGATTTCGCCTGAAGGCACCCAGCTGGGAGTGCTGCCGACGGCCAAGGCGCTGGCGCTGGCACAGCAGTTCAACCTCGACCTCGTGGAGGTGGCGCCCAACGCCAATCCGCCGGTATGCCGCATCATGGATTTCGGCAAGTACGTGTACGAGGAACAGAAGAAGCAGAACCACGTGAAGTCCACCGCCAGCAAGATCAAGGAGATCGAGCTGACCGCGCGCATCGCGCCCAATGATTTCATGACCAAGATCCGCCACGCCGAGGGGTTCCTCGACGAGGGATCGAAAGTCAAAGTGCGCCTGAAGTTCCGCGGCCGCGAGCTGGCGCATCCCGAGATCGGATTTGGTGTGGTGAAACGCGCCATTGATGAGCTCGCAGGGATGGGCCATCCGGACAGTGAGCCGAAGCTCCTGGGCAAGCACATCAACCTGATGATTTCGCCGCTGCCGGCGAACAAGCGGAAGCCGAAGTATTTTGTCCGCGAGGAATCCGAGCCCGGTGCCGAGGCTCCGAAGCAGGATTAACTCACGCTGGAGCCCCGACGCCGTGCGCCGTGTCGTTCCCTATCTGGCAGGCGCATGCTGGGCGCTGGTGATTTGTGCGGCTGCCGATGTCTCGGCGGCTCCCTTGTCCCGTCCGTCGCGGCCAGGCGAGCGGCCCGCTGCCGTCCGTCCGGCCCCTCCGCGCTCCACGGTTGCGGAGTCGGCCGGAGTCGCGGCGGTCGGAAACAAACGCGCCTCGTCGGCCAAGCGAAACAAGGCCGCCGAGACGATGGATGTGACGGTGTTCGCCCGACAGCACGGGGTGACACTTCAGTGGCTTGAACCGGGAAAGCGTTTTCAACTGAAGGGCAATGGGGCGTCGGTCGAGTTCGAGGTCGGCTCGCGCGAATTTGCCATCAACGGCGCGCGGGCATTTTTGGGTGAGGCCATCCGCATGCCGGAGAAAAAGGCACTCATCAGTCGCATCGATGCGGAGCGATTTGTCGGGCCGATGTTGCGACCGAGTGCGGCAGGGCCGGCGCCGGCACTACGCATCATCGCGCTCGATCCTGGTCACGGCGGACGCGACTCCGGCAAGGTAAACCCGCGGCTGAAGGTCAGCGAGAAGACGCTGACGCTCGACATGGTTAATCGCATGAAGCCGCTTTTGGAAAAGCAAGGGTACCGTGTGGTGCTCACGCGGACGGAGGACCGGTTTGTCGAACTTGCCGAGCGCGCTGAGATCGCCGACCGGGCCGGGGCCGATCTGTTTATCAGTGTGCATTTCAACTCGGTGGAGTCCGGCGCGGAACGAGTGACCGGAGTCGAGGTGTTTACGATGACTCCACAGCATCAGCTGTCCACCGATCAAAATCCGGACAGCCAGGCCTCGAAGGCCAATCCCGGTAATCTGTACGACGGGTGGAATGCGGTGCTCGGCCATTGCCTGCACAAGGCGATGCTCGACGATATGAAGGTCCCTGATCGCGGCCTCAAACATGGCCGGCTCGCGGTGCTGCGACTCTCGTCCTGTCCGGCCGCCTTGGTCGAGGCGGGCTATCTGTCCCATCCGGACGAGACGCGCAAACTCATGAAGCCCGCCTACCGGCAGCAAATCGCAGAGGCGTTGGCTGATGGTGTGCGCAACTATGCACGCGCGCTGGAGTCGGCCCGCAAGAAGCGTTAATCGACAAAAAACACCCGCCGCGAAACGGGCGGGTGTTTGAAGTGTGCAGGCCGGCGGGTGACCGCGGGGATGATCAGAGCTTGTCGACGATCTTGTCGGCGAGCCCGTACGCGATGGCCTCTTGGGCGTTGAGGTAGAAATCGCGGTCAGTGTCTTGGGAGATCTTTTCCAAGGGCTGGCCGGACGCGGCGGCGAGGATGCCGTTGAGCTCGTGGCGGAGTTTTTCCATCTCCTGCGCCTGGATGTTGATATCGGTTGCCGGACCAGTGAAGCGCCCGGAAATGAGGGGCTGATGGATGAGGACGCGCGAGTGCGGGTAGAGGAACCGGCGTCCTTTGGGGGCGGCGCTGAGAAGAATCGAGCCCATCGAGGCCGCCATGCCGGTGACGACGACGTTGATGGGGGAGCTGATCAGTTGAATGGTGTCGTAGATCGCCATGCCGGCGGTGATGGAGCCGCCGGGGGTGTTGATGTAAAAGGTGATGTCTTTTCCGGGGGCGACCGCCTCGAGGTAGAGCAGTTTTTCGGTGATGTCCTTGGCGGTCGCGTCGGTGACTGCGCCCCAGAGGAAGATTTTACGCTGGGCGAGAAACTTTTTGGCCATCATCGCGGCGACGGGGCTGGCTTCTTTGCCGCCGCACTTCTCCTCGTCTTCGTCGTTATCGTCGTCGTCCGAGTAGGATGGGGCGGTTGAAGCGAGAGGGGACTGATAGTGGTCGAAGGACATGATGCGCGTAGATTGTGGGGAGTCGGTCGGTTGACAAGTGCGCAGCGCACGCGGCGTGGCAGACCTTGTGGGGCATTTTTCTAGGGTTTTTGCTGATTACGCTAAAGGTTTTCCCTTATGCGCCGATGAAACGCCCGAAATGGACGCATTGTCGGCTGTGCATGGATGTCCCGATAGTACTTCGCGACGCATTGAGGCCGTTGCGCAGGAGCTTGGTTATCTGCCCTCCGCACCGAGGATTCTGCCTAAGCTGCGTCAATTGCTTTGCGATGCCAACTCGCCTCTGCGGGACATCGTGATGCTGATCAAGCTTGATGCGGGCATCGTCTCACGGGTGCTCCACGTGGCCAATAGCGTGTATTACAACAAAACCGGCGAGCGTTGCCTGGCGGTCGATGAGGCAATCGGGCGGGTGGGGTATGATCAGATTTACGAGATGGTTTCGTATGCGGCCTCCTCACAGCTGTTGGCCCGGCCGTTGGTGGTGTATGGAATCGAGGCCGATGAGCTGTGGAATTTTTCGGTGGCGGGGGCGCTCGCGGCAGAGGCGATTGCCGGGGCGGTGGGCGAAGATCGCGGCGTCGCTTACACGGTGGGGCTTTTGCACTGCGTAGGCATGGTGGCCATCGAAGAATGGGCGATGCACCATCAGTATAGCCTGACGCTCGCCAGCCATGGCATGCCCGAGGAGTACACGACCGGCGAACGCGCAGCGATGGGTTTCACCCAAGCCGATATCGGCGCCGCCCTTCTGGCACGGTGGGATTTTCCGCCGGAGATGGTGGATCCGGTCCGGTATCAGTACGCTCCGCGGGAGTGCCTGAGCCACGGACGGATGGCGAGTATCCTCCATGTCGCGAAATGGGTCCGTGGAATGGCGTGCGAGGATGGAGGCATGCCGCCACTGCCAGATGCTGGAGTCTTGCGTTTGCTTGAGATCGAGTCGGGCCAGTTGGTGCGGATGGCTGGGGGAATCCGATTAAAATTACTTACATTGCGGCATTTGCTGGAATCCCAGTAAGCTTTTAGCCTTCAAGGCCGATAAACCAAAGAGCATGGCTTCCGTTCCCGAAGCGCCTTCAGTGCATGTTTGCAGTTCGCCCGAACAACTTGTGCGGCAGCTCAAGGCGCTCCCGCCTGTCCCCAAGATCATGCTGCGGCTGCAGCCGATGCTCGCCGACTGCAACACGGACATCAACGATGTCGCCAATCTGATCCGCTTGGAGCGTTCGCTGGCCGCGCGACTCATTCAGGTGAGCAACAGCGCCTACATGGGGCTGGGGTCGCGGGCGCGAAGCGTGGAGGAAGCCATCAACCGCCTCGGATTCCGCGAAGTCCGCCGGATCGTCTCCGTGGTGATCGGCATGCACATCATGGAAAAGCCGCTCCCGGCCTACGGCATCGACGCGCGCGATCTGTGGCGCCAATCGATCGCGTGTGCGATCGCGGCCGAACTGTTTGCGCCCAACATGGGCGAGGATGGGGATGCGGCGTACACGTTGGGGCTGTTGCACAGCGTCGGCATGGTGGTCGTCAACGCTTGGGCGGCCATGGTTGCCCCGCAGACGCGCCTCGCTTCCCAGGGGTACCCGGATGACTGTACACAGGCCGAGCGCGCCTTGCTCGGCTTTACCAACGCCGATACCGGCGCCGAGCTTTTGCGCATGTGGGATTTTCCTGATTCGGTGGTCGATCCGGTGCGCGCACAGTACCAACCGGTGCTCGCGTCGACGCAGCCGCAGCTCGCGCACCTGCTGCTCGTCTCGCGCTGGATGAGATCGGCGGTCTGCGATCCGGCCATGCCACAGGTGATGCCTGACCCGCGGAGCATGAGCGTCGTCGGCGTGGATGAATCCGCGTTGCGCGACGCCGTCGGGCTTGTGCGCGAGCGGCTCGATGAGGCGACGAAACTGCTCGAGCCCAGCTGAGTGCCGAAATCGTTCTGAGGCTTCCCACTTGCCGGCGCGTGGTGTGTCTGCAAAACGCTAGCCATGCCCACCGCTGTCTGCCCCACGATCCTCGTTGTCGACGACGAACGGGCCATTGCGGACACGGTGGTGTACGCCCTGCGCACCGAGGGATTCTCCCCCGAGTGGTGTGGCACGATTTCGGCGGCGCGCGACCGGCTGGGCAAGGGCACGCCGGCGCTCATGGTGCTGGATGTGGGGTTGCCTGATGGCAACGGATTCGATTTCTGCCGGGAGCTTCGCAGGCAGCATCCGCAGCTTCCCGTGATCTTTCTGACCGCGCGCAACGAGCTCATCGATCGGGTGGTCGGACTCGAAATCGGGGGCGACGATTACCTCACCAAGCCCTTTTCGCCGCGGGAGCTGACGGCGCGGGTGAAGGCGGTGCTCCGTCGCCCCTCCATGGTGGCCTCGCCGGCCTGTGGAGTGGAGCCCCGCGTGGACGGTTCGCCGACCTGGACTCTCGATGAAGGTCGCTGCCGGATCAGCTATCGAGGCACCGCGCTCGATCTCACGGCGACTGAGTTTCGGCTGCTCCGTGCGCTGGTGGCGCAGCCCGGGCGCGTTTTCACGCGAGACCAGTTGATGGAAGCGGCGTGGAGCGATCCGGGGGCGAGTGTCGATCGCACGGTTGATGCCCATGTGAAAACTCTGCGCGCAAAACTGCGTGCGGGAGGCGCGACCGAGGATCCGATTCAGACGCACCGGGGATTGGGGTATTCACTGCGGGAGGATTTGTGAGCCTCCGTCTTCGGCTCGTCGCGCTGCTGATAGGGATTTTCGCACTGGGCGAGTGGATGGTGGTGCGTGTCGTCCTTGCGGAGGTGCGCCCGCGCTACCTTGAGAGCATGGAGGAGTCGCTGGTGGATGCCTCCCGGCTGCTGGCGGCGATGCTGGAAACGCAATTGCGCGATGGTGCCCTCGACGTGGCATCGCTGCGCAAGGCCGATGCCGCCGCGCGCCGCGAGATGTTTTTCGCGCAGATCTACTCGCTGCAGAAGACGCAGATCGATTTGCGCGTGTATGTGACCGATGCGGCCGGGCGCGTGGTGTTCGATTCCGACGGTGGCCGCGCGGAAGGGGCGGACTACTCGAAATGGCGCGATGTGCGCCTGACGTTGCAAGGCGAGTATGGCGCGCGCGCGACCGAGGTGGAGCCGGGCGATCCAGAGTCGCTCATGCTCTACATCGCGGCGCCGATCCGGCACCGTGGCGACATCGTCGGGGCGCTTTCGGTGGGAAAACCCACGCGGGCGATCGGCGGGCTCGTCGCCTCGGCGCAGCGCCGGCTGCTCTACTACGCGGTGGGCGGCGGTCTCGGGGTGCTGCTCGTGTTATTGCTCACGGCGCATTGGGTGATCGTTCCAATCGAGCGCTTGACCGAGTACGCGCGGGCGGTGCGCGATGGCAGACCTGCGGTGCTTCCGCCGTTACCCGGGCGCACGCTCCGGGTATTGGGCAACGCGTTTGCGGAGATGCGCGAATCGCTGGAGGGGCGGCAGCACTTGGAGCGGACGACGCAGGCGCTGGCCCATGGCATCAAGGCCCCGCTCGCGGCGGTGCGTGGTGCGGCCGAATTATTGGGCGAGGAGATGCCGCTGGAGGAGCGGCGGCGGTTCGTCGAAAATCTGCGTGCGGAGTCTGGACGGATCGAGCAGATCGTCGAGCGCCTGCTGCGGTTGACTGCGCTTGAGGCACGGGGAGCGCTCCAGACGCGCGAGCGGATCGATTTGGGTAGGCTCGCCGATCAGACGGCCGAGACTTTCCGCACCCCGGCGGAGATGGCGGGAGTGGAGTTGCGACTCGAATGCGCTCCCGTGGTGGTGTGTGGTGATCGGCAGCTTTTGCAGGAGGCGTTGGCAAACCTCATCCAAAACGCGGTGGAATTTTCGCCGCGGGGTTGCGCCGTGGTCATCGGGGTGCATGCCGAGGATGGCCAGGCATGCGTGACGGTGGCCGATGGAGGGCCGGGCGTGCCGGAGTATGCGCTCCCGCGTGTTTTCGAGCGGTTTTATTCGCTGGAGCGTCCGTCGAGCGGGAGAAAGAGCACGGGGTTGGGGCTCTCGCTGGTGCGCGAGATCATACACCTGCACGGTGGCGAGGTGACGCTGGAGAACCGCCGGGAGGGCGGCGCGCTGGCGACCTTGCGTTTGCCCGTGGCTTGAGCCCGGGATTCTGGGCAGCCGGGCGGCTCAGGCCCCGCCGGGCGTGCCGGCGAGGACCGCTTTGTTTTTCGCAAACATCGCGGCAGCCTGCGCGCGGCGCGTGACCTCCAACTTGTCGAACATGTTGGCCAGATAGTTCTTAACGGTCTTCTCGCTGAGGTTGAGGGCCATCGCGACTTCCTTGTTGGTTTTTCCCTCTGCAATGAGGGCGAGGACGCGCTGCTCCTGGGGCGAGAGTGAGGCGAGCGCCTGCACGTCATTGTTACTCCCGCTTTTCACCATGCGCATCACGCGGCTGGTCACGGCTGGATCGAGGATGGATTTGCCGGCGGCGACATCTCGGATCGCCTGCGAGAGCGCGCGGGCATCGACCTCTTTGAGAAGGTAGCCGTGGGCCCCGCAGCGGATGGCTTGGTCCACCAGGGAATCGTCGGCGACGGAGGTGAGCACGAGCACGCGCGTATCGGGTAGGTGTTTGAGGATGCCACGGCAGGCATCGAATCCCGTGCCGTCGGGCAGGCGGATGTCGAGGAGGACGACCTGGGGTTTAACGCGGCGGCAGGTCTCGACCGCCGAGGCCACGTTGTGGGCGTCGCCCACAATTTCCATGGTGGGGTCGGCGCCGATGAGTGCGCGGAGTCCCATGCGGACGACTTCGCTGTCGTCCACGATCACGAGGCGTATGGGGGCTGGAGTATCGTTTGTCATGCCGTCGGTGGTTCGAAAATTGGGAGAGTGAGGACGAGGCGGGTGCCTGCGCCAAGATGACTTTCGACCCTAATATCGGCACCGAGCGTCGCCGCACGAGCCTGCATATTGCGGAGCCCGTGGCCGCCTTCCCGAAGCGTGGTGGTGTCAAAGCCCCGGCCGTTGTCTTGTACGAGGATGGCGACGGATTGCTCGGATTTTAGGAGGCGGACGGTAAGGGCGGTGGCCTGGCCGTGGCGCAGGGCGTTGCTGACGGCTTCGCGCAGGATCTGAATCAGTTCGCGATCCTGCTCCAGCGTGAGGGCGGCGGCGGCCTCTTCGTCGAGGCGCAGGTCGATGCTGACATCTCGGCCCGCGCGGAGCTCGTCGAGGAGGGCGTGGATGGATTGTTTGAGACCGGAGCGGCGGAGAGAGTCCTCCGTGAGCCCACCGATGAACTGGCGGACTTCGCGGATGGTGCCGTTGATCGCGCCGAGGGCCTGCTCGAGTTGTTTGTCGGCTTTGTCGGGCGCGGTTCCGAGGGTGCGACGTGCAGTCTCGACGGTGAGACCGGCGGCATAGAGTGACTGGATCAACCCGTCGTGCAGGTCGCGCCCGAGGCGGATTTTCTCCTCGAAGGACTGCGAGAGAAGTTGCTGATTGAAGCGTAGGTCCTCCTCGGTGCGCTGACGCACGGTGCGCTCCTCGTTGAGCTCGGCATTCTGGGCCACGGTGGTTTTGGCGAGTTGCTCCAGACCGAGCATCTCGGCCCGCATGGTGGTAAAGGGGATGCTGGCGGCGGTGGCGGTGTTGCGCTGGCGCAGCCAGAGGACGATCGCCCATGTGACCAGGGCGAAGATCGCGACGAGAAAGACGCCGAGGAGTTGGAATGCGATCCGGTGATTGACCAGGACCGAGCCGCTGGCCGTGAGCGGAAAGTGGCCCCGCAGCAGGTGAGTCGGGGCACTGGCCGCGGGCGGGACGTAGTCCACGATGATTTGTCTCCCATCTTTGGGTGCTGGCGGTGCAGGGATGGGCAGTCGGGCGACATCCCCACCGAGCACATCACTGATGATCTGGAAATCGAGTTCGTCCCAGCTGGCGAGAGGCTTGGTGTGTAGGGAGACGGCCTGGGCGAGGCGCATGGCCATCCCGCGTTCGGCGTCGGCGCGGGCATGTCGGGCTTCGTTGCGCAGCCATGACTGCGCCGCCACAGCGACGATCAGGATGACCGACAGCATGACGATGGTGAGGCCGAGCAGGCGGGTAAATGGGTTCATCCTTCGGGTGGCGGGGCGATTACGCGCCGGAGTGTGCCTGCGGGTGCGGTGGCGTCAAAACTTTCGACATTGGCGGATGAGCCGTTTTCGTTAGCTAGCTCAACTCATGAAGTCGTTTTATATCACCACTGCGATCGATTATGTGAACGGTTCGCCGCACCTCGGCCACGCGTACGAGAAGGTGCTGACGGACGTCATTGCCCGGTTTCGGCGGTTGATGGGCGACAAGGTCCATTTCCTCACCGGCGTCGATGAGCACGGCCAGAAGGTCCAGCAGAGCGCGCGCAAGCGCGGCATCCCGCCCCAGCAGTTCTGCAACGAGGTTTCGCAGGAGTTTCGCAACCTGTGCACGCGGCTGAACATCTCCAATGACGATTTCATCCGCACCACCGAGCCGCGCCACAAGTCGGTCGTGCGCGACGCGCTTCAGAAGCTCTTTGACCGTGGCGAGATTTACCGCGCCGACTACAAGGGCTTTTATAGCACGCGCCAGGAGCAGTTTCTCCAGGAGAAGGACCGCCTGCCCAACGGCGCCTGGCCCGAGATTTTCGGCGAGGTCACCGAGATCACGGAGAGCAACTATTTCTTCAAGCTGAAGGCCTATCAGCCGTGGCTCATCGAGTTTCTCCAGCAGAACGAGAACTTCATCTTCCCGCGGTACCGCCAGAAACAGGTGCTCGAATTCCTGAAGGAGCCGCTCAACGACCTGTGCATCTCGCGTCCGCGCGAGCGCCTGGAGTGGGGCATCGCGCTGCCGTTCGACGAAAATTACGTCACCTACGTCTGGTTCGACGCGCTGCTGAACTACTACTCCGCCGTCGCCGACAAGGGTCTTTGGCCTGCCGATTTCAACGTGATTGGCAAAGACATCCTCGTGCCGCCGCACGCCGTGTACTGGCCGATCATGCTCAAGGCGATGGGCCTGCCGCCGCCGAAGTCGCTGCTCGTGCACGGCTGGTGGCTGCAAAGCGGCCAGAAGATGTCCAAGAGCTCGGGCAACGCCGTCAACCCCCTCGACCTCATCGATCAATTCGGCGCGGATGCGTTCCGCTACTTCCTGATCCGCGAGATGAACGTCGGCCAGGACAGCGAGTTCACCCTCGAGCTCTTCCTGAGCCGCTACAATAGCGACCTCGCCAACGACCTCGGCAATCTCGTCAACCGCACGCTCAACATGACCAACCGCTTTGGCGGTGGCGTCGTGCCGGCGGCGGAGATCGTCGAAGACCCCGAGCGCGAATTGCACGAGCTCTGGGAAAAGACGCGCACCGAGGCGCTGCCCTTGTGCGAGGGCATGCAGTTCCATAGCGCGCTCGACCGCGCCTTCACCTTCATCAAGGCGATCAACGCCTACATCGAGAAACGCGCGCCGTGGAAGCTCGGCAAGTCGACCGAGGCTGCCGACCAGGCTCGCCTGCGCACCTCGCTGGCCACGATGGCCGAGTCGCTGCGCCTCGGCTCGACATTGATCCAGATGGTCATGCCGACGACCACGCAGAAGATCCACGCTGCGCTGGGCTACACGCCGGGCTCCGGCTGGGCCGACGAACTCGTCTGGGGCTCGCGGTTGACCGGCTGCAAGGTCGAAGCCGGGCTCGTGCTCTTCCCGCGTCCGCAACCGGCCGCCCCGAAGGCCTGAGCCACACCACGGCGAAGCGCCGCCAAGGGAATCTCCGTGCGACTTTTGCCACTCGATCCAGCCGCCAACGCCTCCGCCGAGGCGTTGCGCGGTTTCTTGGAACAGTGCCGGCAGGCGGCGATCCAGGTCGGGCGCGAGCAGCTCGTGAGCATCTCGATGGAGGTCGATGCGCTCGATCCGCTCGCCGTGCTCGAGTCCATCTTCGAGCCGGCGGAGAAACACTTTTACGTCGAGCGTCCGTCCGAACATCTCGCGGTCGCCGGAGCCGAGGAAGCGGTGAGCTTCACCGCGAGCGGCCCGGATCGCTTCGCGGCCTGCCAGCGCTTCATCGACGAGACGCTGGCCAACACGCTCGCGGTCGGCGACCAAAGTGCGCCGTTTGCTGGCCCGCATTTTTTCTCCGCGTTTACGTTCGCGCCATCGGTGGAAACGGGCGAACCGTTTCCCGCAGCGCAGGTGTTTGTCCCCCGCTGGCAGGTTGGGTGCCGAGATGGACGCACGACTGCGGTGGCCAATCTCTTGGTTGGCGCGACGACGCCTGTCGCTCCGCTCGCGGAACGCGTCTGGCGGGCGCATGCGAAGTTTCATGCCTTCGACTACGCGGCGCCCACGTTTGCGCCGCTGCCGGAATCGCCGGTGGTCGTGTGCGACGACTCCGCCCAGGCGGCGGCTTACGCCGAGGCCGTTCGGCAGGCGCTGAAGCTGGAGGCTGCATCGGTCTTCACCAAAATCGTGCTGGCTCGGACGCGCGAGCTGCGCACCTCGACGGGACTGCACCCGCTGCGCGTGCTCAACGGGCTTCGCGCGCGTTTTGCCGACTGCTATGCGTTCTCTGTGGCCAATGGCGCGGGGCAGAGCTTCATCGGCGCGAGCCCGGAGCGGCTCCTGCGTGTCGGCGGCGGTGTGATGACGACTGAGGCGCTCGCAGGCTCCGCGCGGCGTGGCGCCACGGCCAGCGAAGATGCGGCGCTGGGTGGCGCGCTGTTGCACAACGAAAAGGACGTGCGTGAGCACCGGCTGGTGCTCGACTCGATCCTGCGTCGGCTGGCCCCGCTAGGGATCGCGCCCGAGTGCACGGCGCGGCCGTCGCTCCTGCGGCTCGCCAATGTGCAACACCTGCATGTGCCGGTGCGGGCCGCGCTGCCGGCCGGTGTTCGATTGCTGGATGTGCTGGCGCGGCTGCACCCGACGCCCGCCGTGGGAGGCACGCCCCGTGAGGCCGCGTTGCCGCACATACGCGAGTTGGAGGGCTTTCCTCGCGGGCTCTATGCCGGCGCGCTCGGCTGGGTGGACGCGCGCGGCGACGGCGAGTTTTTTGTCGGATTGCGCTCGGCCCTGATCGATGGGCCACAGGCGCGACTTTATGCCGGTGCCGGGATCGTGGCCGGTTCGCAGCCAGAGAAGGAACTGGCCGAAACCGATTTAAAGTTCCGCGCGATGCAGGACGGATTGCTCGCCTGACCGAGCGTTTCAGAACATCGCGATGGCTTCGAGGCGACGGCGGTAAAGTGCGCCGATCACCGCCGGAGAGAAACGGCCTTCGATGGTCATCCGGGCTTCGAGGCCGAGACCGTCGCGTAGGGTGCGATCTTCGAAGATGCGTCGCATCCACCAGGCCGCGTGCTCGGTATCGGGCTCGGCCCAGGTCGCGCCTTGCGCATAGGGACCATAGTGGCGTTGCAACGTTTGCAACTGGTAGTGCACGGGGCAGCCGTTGGTTGGGTTGAGGTATTCGGATGTCGCCGACCAGTCGGTGGCGATGACGGGTTTGCCGAGGTACATGCACTCGGCGACCGCCAGCCCGAAACCCTCGGCCCGGTGCAGAGAGATGAAGCAGTCGCAGGCGGCCTGGAGCTGGTAGGTCTGCGCGCGCGAAAGCGTCTCCGTGATGAAGGTGACGTGCGGCAGGTTGGCCACGGCGGCCTGAAGCGCGGCAAAGTCGGCTTCGTTGCCCGCGAGATTGTGGACCTTGATCACGAGGCCTGCGCCGCGCTCGGCGAGGCCGGAGGCGCGAAACGCCGTCAACGCCGCCTGCGGATTCTTGCGAGCCGAGTACGAGTTGAGGTCGTAGAGGAAGAGGAAAAGAAACCGGTCTGCGGGCAGTCCGAACTGGGCGCGGCAATTGCCGTCCGGGCGCGCGAAGGCGATCGGGTGCGGCATCGTAAACACGGGAAGCGGCACCTTCGGGGCAATGGCGTGGCGGACAAACTCGCTGGGGCACCAGATCTCGTGGAAGTAATCGCACGCCGGGATCCAGGCATCGGGAAACTCGGGAAGTTCCCATGCCCAGTAGGCGACGTTGTATTTCCCCTTACGGAAGGCGGCGCCTTGGTGGTGATCGAAATCGTGCGCGGCGGGCGGGTCGATGTGGACGACGTTGACCGGGTAGGGATTGTCGGGCCGGAGACGGGCGGCGTAGGTCTGGTCGCTCTGCGGATTTTTGCAGTGGAGCTTCAGCGGCACGAGCGCCGTCGGCAGCTCTGCGGCATCGGCGGCGCGGACCATGCACCGGGCGCTTTCGCCGATGCCGAGGTCGGCTGCGAGAAAGCCGACGATGTTGAGTCCGATGGGCGTGTGCTTGCGGACAAATGCCGGCGAGAGTTCGGCGTGCCTGTGGGAGAAATCAAAGATGAGTTCGCCCGAGGTGGTTTCGATGCGCTGGAGCCGCAGCTGGCGATTGGCGGTCTGCCGGCGGTAGTGTTGGATGGATGGATTGCCGGTGATGCGTGCGGCCCAGGCCAGGAAATTGGTCCACGTGACGCCGAGCAGGCGGAGCCGGATTGGCTGGCGTTTGGCGAGTACAGCCCGCGAGAGCGTGAGCTCCATCGACCAGTTGCCCGGGCCCGAGGGAATCATGCGGCCCTGGCAACGTTCGCCGACAAAGCACGCCAGACCGGGAAAGGCGGGAACGGTGGTGCCGGCCTCGGGGTGCTGGCGGCATTCGCCGACGAGGCGGATGGACAGGTCGGCGTCTTCCTCCCAGTTCGGGAGATAGATGCGGGCTTCGTCGCGGAGCCAGACCGAGCCTTGGTCGAACTCGTCGTAAAACAGCCCCGCAAATCCGGCGCGAGGGCGCTGGGTACGCGGAGAGATGTTTTCACGATTGGCAGACATGGGGCGATTCAAAGTTGGGCGCCGGGATTGGGCGACGTGAAAAATGCGACGTTCATGTGTCGCAGGCGAAGGTTTCCGAGGGCGCCGCTTCGCAGTTGGGCCGTGCGATGACTTCGGGGTAGGGCTCTGGCGAAAAGGCTTTTTGCCCGTCGGCCAGCAGGTGCCGGTCGCAGACGGCAAAAAGCTCGGCGGCGGTCAACGCCCGCCGCATGTCGATGATGAAGGCGCCATGAGGGTCCACGCTTTGGCCGACGAAGTTGAGGTACTTCTTCATTTTGCTGACGTGAGCGCGCTCGGGGACGCCCTCGGTGCGCGTGGCGTAGAATAGACGTTCCACGTAGTCGCGGACATCGGCGAGCGTGACGCGTGTGACGGGCTGCCCGGCGAACTGCTCGCGACACTGGCGGAAAATCCAGGGATTGCGGATGGCGTGGCGGCCGATCATCACGCCGGCGGCGCCCGTCGTCGCGAGCACGCGTGCGGCTTTGGGTGCCGAGGCGATCTCGCCATTGGCGAGCACGGGGCAGCGGACGCGGGTGACGGCGTGTGCGATGGCGTCGTAGTGAACCTCGCTCCGGTACATTTCTTTCACGGTGCGTCCGTGGACGCTGAGCAGATCGACTTTGTGTCGGGCGACGAGTTCGAGAATCCGGTCGTAGTGCGCGGTGTCGGCAAATCCGATGCGCATCTTGACGGTGAAAAGACCGGGCACGGCGGCACGGAGCGCACCGAGAATCTCATCGATGCGGCCGGGTTCGCGGAGGAGGCCACCGCCCACGTTTTTCTTGTAAACCTTGGGGGCGGGGCAGCCGAGGTTCAGATCGATGCCGGCGATGGGATGGCGCAGGAGGACTTCGATCGTGCGCGCGAGATACGTGACGTTTTCCCCGATGAGCTGGGCGAAGACGGGCCGGCCGGTGTCGTTTTCGTCGATGCTGCGGAGGATGTGCGCCTCCGGGCGGGACTGCGCGTGGACGCGCAGAAACTCGGTGAAGAAGTAGTCGGGGGCTCCGTAATGCGCCATGACGCGCATGAAGGCCAGATCGGTGACATCCTGCATCGGCGCCAAGGCCGTGATGGGCTGTCCCGGAACCAGCGTCGGAGGCAGTCCGGCGTGGGTGTCAGGCTGCATTTCAGCGCTTATCCTCGTCGTCCTCGTCCTTGTCTTCGTCGTCCGAATCGGTGTCCTCGTCGGATTCAGAGTCTGAGTCGGGGATGTCGTCGTCTTCGTCTGGCTGCGGGGCGTTTTCGGCGGCCTGCTGCATGAGGACGCGCTCAAGGATTTCGGTCATGTCCTCGACGGTCGTGAAGACCTTTTGGGCGACGTAAATGGGGCGGCCAGACTGGAGGGCGAGTACGATCGAGTCGCTGGGGCGTGCGTCGATTTCGAGGAGTTTTTTCCCGAGCTCGTTCTCCATCGAGAGCAGTATGCGTGCGAAAAACGTGGCCTCCTCGACGTGGTTGATGAGGACGTGTTCCAATCGCGCGCCGAGGCCGAGCAGAATCTGGCCGATAAGGTCATGCGTGAGCGGGCGTTCTTTTTTCACACCGCTGAGCGCCATCTGGATGGCGCCGCCGACGGCGTGATCGACGTAGATCACGAAAGTTTTGTCTTCGTTGCCAAGGAACACGGCACAGCCGTTGGCGGTGGGCATCACGCCTTTGATCGTGACGGCGACGACGTCGGGATTCATGGGGGAGACGCTTGGCGGGAATGGCGGGAGCGCAAATGCAATTTGCGCCTACTCGAAGCCGAGGATCGAGATGCCCCAAGTGCGGGCCTGCTGGAGGACGGCGGGCTTATCGAGCATGATGACGCGACCGGTTTCGAGCGCGGCGGCGGAGAGTCCGGCGTCGTGCATGGTTTCGAGTGTGCGCAGCCCGAAGCAGGGGACGTCGAAACGGTAATCCTGGTGGGTTTTGACGGTCTTAACGAAGAGCGAGCCGTCGGTTTTAAACCCACCTGCGCGGCGGAGCATCTCGTCGGTGCCTTCAAAGGCTTCGACAGCGAGAACGGTGCCTTTGCGGACGACGCAGCCCTGGCCGATGTCGAGGCGGGCGCACTCACGGGCGATGTGGATGCCGTGGTCGAGGTACTCGCGGTCGATGGGGAAACTGCGCCCGGTCATGCAGCCGGCCGTGGCCATTTGCTCGTCGAGAAATGCGCGGGCATCGAGCATGCGAATGCCGATCTGCTCGATTTCGGACGCGATGGCGCCGAAGATGGTCTCGGCATTGCGGCGCTTGAGGGAAAAGAGGATGCGGGCGGCTTTCAGGTCTGGGCGGACGTTGAAGAGTCGTCGCGGCGTGATCTGCCCGGCCATGAGGGCGTAGCCAGCGTCGAATTGTTTGAGCGACTTCAGCATTTTGCCGAGTTGGCCCACGATGATCGTGCGGCGTTCTTCTTCCGGGAAGGACTCGACGAGGTCCGGGCGTGTCTCTTCGGCAAACGCGATGAGGCGGATGGGGACACCTGCGCGGCGGATGGCCTGTGCCACCAGGACAGGGTAAAGGCCTTGTCCGGCGATGAGGGCGACCGGGCGGCGGGGATCAAAATCGGCAGGAAGAAACGCGGAGAGCACGCCGGAAGAGAAAATGCGGAAGGCCGAGTGGGAAAGGAGAAAACGTGCGGCGTGGATCAGCCGTGGGTGCCGTAGTATTTCTTGTAGCTCCGATAGTACCGGTAATTGGAGTAGTACTTGATACGCCTCGGGCTGAGCCCGTTGAGCACGATGCCGAGGACTTCGTTTTTGCCACTCAGGAGGAGCTTGGTGTAAAGTTGGATGTGCTTTCGGAGGGCCTTGTTGAAACGGCAGACATACACGATCTCGTCGGTGCGCTCGGCCAGGAGCAGCGAATCGGTGACGGCGCCGAGCGGAGGCGAGTCGACGACCACGAGCTCATATTGCTGTTTCAGGCGTTCCAAGAGCTGGGTGAACGCAGGGGTTTCCAACAAGGACGAAGGTGTCTTGGATCGGCCGCCGGAGCAGAGTAGGGAGAGATTTTCACCGAGCGAGATGATGCCGAGGTCGGGATTCTTCTGTGGCTCGACGGACAAGTCGGCCCCCTTTTCAAACCAGGTGATGATGCCGGCCTGGTTCGATTGTTTGAAATGCCGGTGCATCATCGGGCGGCGGAGATCGCAGTCGATCAGCAGAGTCCGGCGCCCATGGCGGGCGAAGCTGGCCGCGAGGTTTGCCGAGACGAGCGTCTTGCCCTCGCCGGGAATGGTGCTGGTGACGAGGATCGATTTTGGGAAATCGAGCTTCGAGTGGATCTTGACGGAGCTGTAGATGCTCAGGAAGGCCTCCAGCCCGGGCGATTGGCGGTGGTCGAGGACCATGCGGTACCGGTCGTCGTCGGGGGTGTCGGCCAGATCGGGGACGATGCCGAGCAGGGTGGTGCCGATGTAGTGCTCCACGTCCCAGGTGCTCTTGATGCGGTCGTCGATGAAGTTCAGGCCGATGGCGACGGCGAGGAAGAGGGCAACAAAGAGGAGGCTGCTGGTTCTGATGATGCGAGCGAGATCCGGAGTGAAGGGGGCGCCGGCAGGGACAGCGCGGTCGAGCGGTTGAAGCGGGAGCTTTTCAAGGCTCTTGGTGGTCGTGGTCTGGTTCAGGCGGTCGAGGATATCGATGTAGTTTTTCTGGGCGACATCGGCCTGGTTTTTGAGGCTGTTGTACTCGCCTCGGAGGTCGCGGAGTTTGAAGAACTCGGTCTCCTGAAGCTGTTTCTCCTGCTCGAAGGTGCGCTCGGAATCGGCGGTTTTGGCGAGGCGGCTTTTGAGGTCGGCGATGGCGAGGGAAACCTGAGTGCGGAGCTGCTCCTGGGCGACGCGCAGCTTGTTCGCGAGTTCGATCATGAGCGGATGCCGTTCGAGGTAGCGCTCGCCGAGGACGGTTTGCGTGCGGGTGAGCTCGGCAATCTGGGCGTTTAGGGCGGGGATTTGGTCGTAGGTGGCGATGGAGGATATCTCAAAAAGGTTACGCCCCTCGGCCTGATAGGTTTCGATCTGCTTGACTTGGGACTCGAGTTCGAGGCGGGCGAGTCGGACTCGCGTGAGCTCGGTGCTGACGGTCTGGAGGCGGGCGTTGACCAGATTGGTGCTTTCGTCGAGCGAGACGAGTTTGTGGACCTCCATGAAGCGTTGGACCTGGAGGGCGGCGGCTTCGGACTCTTTGCGAAGGTCGTCGCTGCGCTTGCGGAGGAAGTCGGTGGCGTATTCGTTTTTGCCCATCGTAGAGTCCATGATCTGCTGCATGAACTGGTCGATGTATCGGTTGGCGATCAACGCCGCGGCTTCGGGGTCCTGATGGTTGACACTGACGCTGATGAGGAAGCTGTTTCGGACGGGGCTGGGGACCATCGAGCCGAGGGCAGCCCCCGCGGAAGGGGGCGTGGCGCCTGGCGAAAGTTTGGTGAGGAAGGGGCGCTGGAGAATCTTCACTTCCTGCGGAGAGAGCGAATTGACGACTCGCTGGCGCAGCTTGTCGCTTTTGAGGATTTCCAGGTAGGTGTTGATATCGAATTCCGACTGAACCTCGGGGCGAGTGACGCCCTCGGTTGCGACAATGCGGTCGGGCTTCTCAAATCGGAGCGTGGCACGGCTCTGGTACAGCGGGGTAGCCCGGGATTGATAGTAGCCGATACCGACGGCGACGAGGAGGGCAATGGGGAGGGCAATCCAGAGGCGCTCGCGCAAAATGATGAGGTAGTCGCGCAGTGTGCGCCGCTCGACGACCTCCTCGTCCTTGCCGGGGGAGTGGTGTGTGGATTTCGCAGAGACGTCGGCCATGGCGGTGTGGGGCGCGGGTTAAATGATGCGTTCGGGGACGTAGACGATGTCGCCGTCTTCGAGCTCAATGGAGCTTTCGCCGGGGTTGGCCTTCGATTTTCCCTTAATGAGGCTCTCGACGTCGACGACGATGGTTTGAGATTTTCCGTCGGGGCCGATGCGGGTGATTTTGACCTCGGTGCCCTTGGCGACATCGGTGAAGCCGCCCGCCTTGGTGACGAGGTCGAGGATGGTCATGGGGCTTTCGATCGGCAGGGGGTAGCGCGCGGGGGCGCGGACTTGGCCCATGATCGTGACTTCGCGAGGGGCATACTCCTCGACGTTCACAGTGACCTGCGGATTTCGGAGGTAGCGGTTATCCTGGTAGGCGGCCTCGATGGTGCGCTCGGCTTCGCTGATCGTTAGGCCTGCGACGCGCACGGATTGGACGAGCTTCAGATTGACGGCGCCGTTGGTGTCCACGCGTGCAATGGTGGAGAGGTCCTCCTCCTGGAAGATCGCGATCCGGAGTTTGTCGGTGTTGGCGATGCGATAGGGCCGGTTTTTTTTGACGGCGTCGTCCGCCGAGCCTGCTCCGTGGGCGCAAAGCAGGGCAGCCAACCAGCAAGTGGTCAGAAGGAGTCGGCGCAGCCAAGCGGAGAGGGTGGGGAATCGCATGGATGGAATCTAGAAGCGTGAATTGAGGGTGAGCGTGAGTGTGCGCCGGATGTAATCGGCGTACTCAAGCGTAGACCAGTTTTGATGCATGCCGTACGAGAGTGTAGCCTTGAAATGCTCGTTGAGCGAGTAATGCAGGCCGGTGCTGCCGCCGAGAAAGTCGTCGCTGCGGTTGGCCTGGAGCAGCCGGTCGAAGAAGCGGCTGTGGCCGGCGTAGAGGCTGGCAAAGGTGGAAATCTTGGCGGTGAGCGCGTAGTTGGCCTGGAGGCTGCCCGTGAGCGTGTCGGTGGAGCCGTCGGTCGCCGTGGTGCTGATGTCCTTGGAAATGGTCCCGGCGAAACTGAGCTTCTTGCTAGGCATCCAGGTCAATTCGGTGGATGACGCCCAGGATCCGTACGAGTGGCCGTCCTCCTGGCGTTGCTGGTAGCCGATGCGAACGGTGCCCGTGAGCTTGGGGAGAATTTTTCCGGTCAGACCGATGTAGGTGGCGTAGTCGTCACCGCGGAGAAGGCCCGAGGTTTCATCGTGGCGCACCCGGATGCCTGCGAAGAGGTCGCGCTCCGAAGTGTACGCATAGAGCAGGTCGGCGCTCAGCGCGTAGGAATCGATGTCGACGAGGCCGAGGTTGTCGTCGGAGAAATTTTGCCGGGAGAAATCGAGTCCGCCGGAGATGGAGTAGCGGCTGATGACCGGATAGCGGAGCTTGAGCCCGCTGGTGTATTCCCAGGACTCGGTTCGGATGTTGGCGGCGGCGTTGTCGCGGTGATTTCTTGCGACGGAGGTGAGCCAGGAACCGGTCACGCGGCCCTCGGCCTTGGTGAACTCGAGGGATGCGCTTGGGTCGGTGGCATTCTCGTCCTCGTATTTGGCGTAAAAGGAGCTGTCGACGTTGAGCGAGCCGTTGACACCGATAATGCCGGCCTTCCGCTCGTAATCGAGGCCGAGGCTGAGGGTGGTGATGTTGTCGCTTTTGCCGTCCTGGTTGGCCGAGATATTGGAATTCCAGCCGGTGGAGGCGCGGCCTTTGACGAAGAGCCGGTCATGGCCGTCATTAAAACTGATCAGGGCCTGTGCGTTTACTGCCATGCCTGCGATGCAGGAGGCGGAGAGGAGCGCGTGACGAAACGCAGAAGGGAGAGCCATTATCGAGTGGTCTAGGGATCGGGGCGTGGGCTTCCGGTCGCCTGTCAAAGTCGGGCCGGGCTGATCGTGTAATCGGATGGAATCTCGGCTGGGGTGATGGGCGTCGCGATGATCTCACCCTGATCGCCGGTGTCGAAGTAAACGGTCCGGCGGGCCATGCAGGCGGTGGTTGCCTGCTCGTCTGCGAGGGGCGCTTCCGCTTCCGGAATGGGTTGGACTGTGATCGGATTGGCTTTGCCGGGCTCGCCGGGAACGATGATCGCCTGCTGTCCGGCTTTGAGCACCTGCCCCGCTTCGTCGTAATCGCCGCCGCGGAGGGTGATATCGCCCTCGAAGAGGGAGACCTTGGTCTGCCGGTCCTTGACCTCGACGACCATTTTCCCGCCGCGCACGTTGATGGCCGCCAGTGGCGTCACGTACGTCATGACACTGCCGGCGACGAGCCGGCTGGTGCAGAAACTGCACGAGCCGCTGCCGACAAACACGGAGGTTTGCGAAACGGAGGGCTCGACTTCGAGGTCGGTGCGGTTGGGTAGAAAGGGCTCCTGGACGAAGCGGCGGATCTCAAGCCGGGAGTTGGCCGCGCAGAACAGGCCGGTCCCGTTGGAGAGCACGAAGGCGCCCGTCGATTCAGCATCGGTCTCGATGATCGATGCGTTGGCATCGTAAACCGACTTGGTCGAAATCGGCTCGATTTTGTCGCCGGTGGTGATGGTTGCCTGGCCGACGGCCTCCACCACGTAGAGCTTGCTCGTCGGGCTCTTGGTAGCCTCCGACCCCGTCGCGGCAAAGGAGGGGAGCGCGATGGCGAACATGGCGCCGAAGGCCATGGCGTAAAGACGGCGGAGGGGGAGAGCGTACATGGGTTTTAGGGGAACGGCCACAGCCTACGCGGGGCGCAGGCCGTGGCCAAGTGCCGGAATGGTGGCAATTCCCTGCCGATCAGGCCACCACGATGTTGAGAATCTTTCCGGGTACGAAGATCACACGTTTGATCGTTTTACCGGCCAGATGCGGGGCGACCTTCGGACTTTCCTGTGCGATCTTGACTGCCTCGGCTTCGGTCAGGCCGACGGGCACCAGTTGGTCGCCGCGGTGCTTGCCGTTGATTTGGAAGACGATCTTCACCTGATCGCTGGCGAGCTTGGCGGGATCGAACTGCGGCCAGGGCGCCTGCATGATCGACGCTTTTTGCCCGAGGCGTTCCCACAGTTCCTCGGTGATGTGCGGCGCCAGCGGCGCGAGCACCTGGAGGAACGCCAGCACGGTGCGGCGGTTGACCTGCGGGGCTTTTTGCAGCGCGTTGACGAAAATCATCATCTGCGAAACCGACGTGTTGTAGCGCAGGTTTTCGATGTCTTCGCCGACCTTCTTGATCGTCTCGTGGAGGAGCTTTTCGAGCTCGGGCGAGTCGGTGGCGGTGTCGGAGATCTTCGGGTTGACCGCGCCTTCCTCGGTGACGCACTCGCGCCAGATCTTTTGCAGGAAACGGTGCACGCCTTCGATGCCGCGCGGGTTCCAAGGCTTCATGGCCTCCAGCGGCCCGAGGAACATCAGGTAGAGGCGCAGCGTGTCGGTGCCGTAGCTCTTGATGATGTCGTCGGGATTGGCGACGTTGCCACGGCTCTTGGACATCTTTTCGCCGTCCTCGCCGAGGATGATGCCTTGATGAAAGAGTTTCGTGAACGGCTCGTTCGTCGGCACCGCGCCGATGTCGAAGAGCACCTTGTGCCAGAAACGCGCGTAGAGCAGGTGCAACACGGCGTGTTCGGCGCCGCCGACGTAGAGATCGGGCACGCCCCAGTAGGCCTGGGCTTCCTTGGATGCGAGGGCCTGGTCGTTTTTCGGGTCGAGATAGCGCAGGTAGTACCAGCAGGAGCCGGCCCACTGCGGCATGGTGTTGGTCTCGCGGCGGCCGCGCACCCAGTCGGCGCCGGGCTTCGGCTGCGAAGCCGGCACGCTCGCGCCGGTGGCGGGCTGGTACCAGATTTCCAAC